>Ga0049117_10000092_pt1 | contig 45555 bp, 26 predicted proteins | sample WorMetHERISLAND1_2_FD_55105 | JGI IMG/M metagenome (GOLD analysis project Ga0049117, IMG submission 55105) | Marine gutless worms symbiont microbial communities from Max Planck institute for Marine Microbiology, Germany - Olavius geniculatus... | ecosystem: Host-associated > Annelida >...
TGAAACGTGAGTTGGCATACCTGTCCCACCGCCGGCACAAGAGCGCCGACCGCATCGAAAAGGAACGCTGGAAAGAGGTCGCTTTGAAAGTGAAAGCCATGAAAAAAAATCGCAAAAATAGCCAATAAAAAGGTAAATCCAAGGTTTCAAGAACTTATGAATTGTCTCGAACCTGGAGTAGTGGAGCAATGGAGTAATGGAGTGATGGAGTAATGGAGTATTGGTGTATTGAGGTGTCAAGAGAAAACATCCAAACATCAGACATTACTCCAACACTCCGAAATTAAGAAACATTTAACGGCCCAAACGGATTTCCTTACGATGCCGATATCTCTTATCGTAGGGTGGGCTGTGCCCACCAAATAGCGCTGAATCTAAATGTCGAAGTTGGGCACAGCCCACCCTAGAACTTCTAAAAACCCGAAGCACGAATTTCGAAATCCGAAACAAATATCAAATCCGAATGTTCAAATGTTCAAAACGATCAAGAGCAATCGCTGAATGCCAAATTTATGCAACAACTGGGTAAGGAATAGGATTTTATTAATGAAAGCAGAAACCATGTTCCGTAATTACAACGAAAGTGATCGCAGAGAGCTTAAGAAAATGATTCTGGCTCTCTATAGTGAAGATGACTATGGCGAGTCGATGTCAGGCGAAAAAATCGATAAAACCATAGCCGAATTGCAGCATTTTCCTGAAAAGGGCACCATAACGATCTTTGAAAATGAGCGTGGCGTTACCGGGTATGCCATCACCATATTTTTCTGGAGCAACGAGCTGGGGGGCAACGTGGCCGAGATAGATGAATTTTATGTAAAACCTGAATGGCGCAATAAAGGCATCGGCACCAAGTTTTTAGATTATTCTGCCAATCCTGGAAGGCGCAATGTTATCGGCCTTCAGCTTGAAGTTACGCCAACCAACAAACGAGCACTGGACTACTACATCAAATATGGCTTCCAGGAATCAAAAAACAAACAACTGTATAAGCGCTGCCGCCGTTCGGTAAAATGACCGGTTTCATCGATAAAGAAACATCAGTTTTATGGGTCCCGTGGTCCACAGGCAGGCCTGAATCAGACTAATTGAAGTTTACTGTACTTAACTGTTTCTTATTTTGATAACAACAAGCGTCATATCATCTTCGGGCTCCAATTCTCCCCGGAAAATCTCGACTGTATCCAGAATGCTGCTGACAATGTGATCCGTACCTTTTTCTGCCGTGTTGCGGATTACTTCTTTCAAGCGATTTTTTCCAAATTTTTCGCCGTCGGAATTATGGGTTTCCCAGATACCGTCTGTAAAAAGGACGATAACCTGTCCCGGTCGGATACCATTTAAATGTTCGGTTCGATAATGATGGGAATCATTCACGCCCAAAACGATCCCTTTGCCTATTAATTCAGTGAATTGATCTGTTTCAGGATCATACAGCAGGGCTGGATCATGGCCGGCCCTGACCCACTCCAATCGATCTTCATCTATGCATATGGCCAAGAAAAACATTGAAATAAACTGGCCGGAACTGCTGAAATCTTCACAAAGCTGGCAGTTGACATCTGTGACGATATCGCCGAGGGATCCCGGCATTGATTTTCTGAGTCTCAATGAGGAACGGGCAGATGCCATTAGCAGGGCCGAGGATATCCCATGCCCGGATACATCCGAAATAACGGCGCTGATTGAGTTGCTGTCCGCTTTGTCGGAGTGGAATATATCGAAACCATCACCTCCGGTCTGATCGCAGTAAATACTGGTACCGGTGATATCGATGCTGTCAGAATAAAAATCCTCCTGGGGCAGCAGACTTTGCTGAACCTCCTTTGCCAGGTCCAGCGAATGGCTCATTTTCTCTTTTTCCAACAGTTCTTCGGTCATGGCATTAACCACATCGCCTGTAAATCCTATTTCATCATTGGAATAAATGCTGGCCCGCTCCGTCAGGTTTCCTTTTCTGACGTGAGTTAAAACCCGTATTATTTCCTTGATTGGCTGTTTCAGGTTTTGCAGTACAAGGAACGTAATGAATATTGCAAGTCCCCCAAAAATCAAGCTTTCCATAGCAATTGTCTTTTGAACTTCAGATAGGAGGTCTCTTAAAGAGATATTGCTGGAATCCGATAAATTTATGGCTTTGATAATCGTGACATGAATGAAAAACAAAGGAATAAATGTCCCGGCAAAAAGAAGGGAGAAAAGCCGTGTCGAAATACGTATGGGTTTGGCCCCTTCGACTGTGGACAAACCGCCTTTGGGGAAAAAGTATTTCATCAGATTATGCTGGGATACATGCTCAACCCAGAAAAATGATAAAATGATCGTTACCAGACCACAGGCAATACCAATATAGGGTGCACCGGGTAACTCGGCGATCCAGAACACAATGGATCCAAGTCCCCACAAGATTGCATTCAACGTAACAATGACATATGGCTCATTGAGAAGACGGCGCTGTGCTGTTGACAACATATCCGGGTCAGGCGTTTTATTATCTAAGATCAATTTCAAACATGCGCGGATCGGTTTTTCATACAACAAGATAAGGCAAATACAGGTGGGGATGGAAAAACAAATGTAAAGAAAATCTATTTCTTCCAGTCTGGAGATAACTCGATCATCAATTTCAGTCATATGAAGGCTGAAAATAACGTCTGTGGCAAGGTTGCCGATAAAATTGGCAATCAAATTACCGAACAGAATTTCATTAGCCAAACGATAGTACAGTCTTGTCTGCATTTGTTCTTCAGGCCTTTATGGCTATTTCTTATAGGTACATTGCAATTTTGAGTTAACCTGGAAATATAGCCCAGCCCAAAACCAGAGGCAAGACAATTCGCGGTTTCCAGTAAACCATCCGAGTCCAGAAGGTCCGGCTTTGATTTCACCCCGGAGAGGTGGATTTTACCTTAATCTCCGAGTGGAATAATGGAATGGTGGAACAATGGAATATTGGGAATCGAAAGCGGATGACGGTCTGATTTTATAATCTAATCCTTGAAATCCTTATAAAAATAGATCCAATTCCAACAAACCCAGTATTCCAACATTCCATTATTCCATATCAATGTCCCCCCGAATACTGACCGCTGAACAAACTGCGCTGCCTTTAGTGACACTGGTAATGGACCTACTTGTTATGTTATAAGGTGAGCTTATTTTGATTCTGCATCATAATTTATATAAAAAATCAGCGAACACCACTGCAACCGGGGGTATGAGGAAGGCTCCTCTTTCTTAAGGGCTGTCGCAACGCACCGCCTGCATTCGCTGATTTTTTCACTGAAGATGAAAACATAATCCCGAGCGAATATGATACCACCAGGCAAGATATTTGAAATCGATCTTACACGAAACCGGATCAAAATAGAAGAATACACCGAGGCTATGGCCGGAGAGCATTTGGCCGGTTTCGGATTCAACATCAAGACGCTTTCCCAACGGTTAACCCAGGCATTAGATCCCCTGGACCCCGCGAACATACTGATGATAACCCGGGGATTGCTTACCGGGACGGCGGCTCCCGCTTCTTCGAGAATGCATCTGAGTGCTTTGTCCCCGCTTTCCGGACTAATAGCCAGCTCCAATGTTGGTGGATATTTCGGAACCATGCTTAAAACACTGGGTATCATGAGTCTGATCATCACTGGGAAAGCATCTCATCCCATTTACATCAGAATCGATTCCAAGGGAGTTGACATCAAAGATGCCGATCGGCTTTGGGGAATGGATACGCGGCAAACGCAAACCCGGCTGAGATCCGATCTGGGAGATGATCGGGCCCAAATGCTGTGTATTGGTCCGGCCGGTGAAAATCTGGTTCGATTCGCCGGCGCACTGGCCGGAAAAGACCATGCCGCCGGTCGAACCGGCATCGGAGCTGTTTTAGGTTCCAAGAATATTAAAGCCCTGGTGATTCAAGCTGAAAAAGAGCGGCAAAAAATGAGTGACGCCACGGCAAAAGTTGTAAAGCGCTACATCAAAAATATGAAAGCCAATGTGGGGCGGTTTCGTGACTATGCTACCTATGGCAGCTCCGGCGATGTCCTCGAGACCAACGAGTGGGGATTGTTGGGAACTAAAAATTACCGGCAGGGTCAAGTGCCAGACGCGTTGGAAATCGACGGCCGCGGTCTGCAAAAATTCGTACTCAAAAAAAACGCCTGTCACCGCTGCCCGGTGCACTGCAAGGCTGAAATAGAAATCAGAGACGGAAAATATAAGGGTTTCCGGGGTGGGCGTCCCGAGTATGAGACGGTGATGAAGATGGGGCCCCTTTGCGGTCTTTCCGACCCGCGCGCTTTATTGTACCTGACAAATCTGTGCAACATTTTAGGTCTGGATACCATATCGACCGGAGGTGTAATTGCTTTCGCCATGGATTTGTTTGACCGCGACATCATTACCCGGCATGACACCGGGGGTCTGATATTGCGCTGGGGTGATGCCGAGGTTATCGAAACCCTCATTCGACAGATTGCATCCTGCCAGGGCCTGGGAAAAATTTTGGCCCAGGGGGTTCGCAGGGCCGCCGGGATATTTGGGAAAACAGCCGAAGACTATGCCTACCACGTCAAAGGTGTCGAAATATACGGCGCAGATCCCAGGGGCTTGATGGGAACCGCGCTGTCTTATGCCGTATCGCTGCGAGGTGGCGACTTTACCAGTGTATACCCCATTCCCGAATACAGATACAGCGCCGAAAAAGCAAAGCGGGAGTTTGGAACCGATCAGGTCGTCAATCTAACGGCGACTGAAGGCAAGGGCGCTTTGGTAAAAAAATGCATGATTGTCAGTATGGTGATAGACTCATTGGGTCTGTGCAAAGTTCCCACTTTGGCCATATCGGCGAATTATGATCTTGTGCTCGAGTCTCAACTTATCAAAGCCATAACCGGTCTGGATTTGTCCGCCGATGATTTGTTCCTCATCGGCGAACGGCTGGTGAACTTGGAAAAACTGTTCAACCTGCGTCACGGCTCTGATTTTCACGCTGATAACTTACCTGATTTATTCATCAACCAGCCGCTGACCGAGGGACCCGCCAAAGGGCTCAAGGTCAACCTGGAGCCGATGGTCCAGGATTTTTATCACTGTATGGGTTGGGACGATAAGGGAGTTCCAACTCCCGATACATTGCGAAGGTTAGGCTTATAGGCTTATAGAGAAAGCCGGAATTAAGTCGAAATAAAAGCGTCCAAGCCAAACACCCGGATCGTGCCGGTTGAGACCAGGTATTCGGTATTGGGTATTAGGTATTGGGTATTAGGTATTAGGTATTGGGTATTAGGTATTAGGTATTGGGTATTGGGTATTAGGTATTGGGTATTGGGTGTTGGGTATTGGGTATTAGACAGTTACCAACTCAGTTTTGCGTAAATTGTTCAAAACATTTGTTGGTATCTTTGTAAATCACTAACAAACAAGCATTTATAAAGATTTGAAATGAATTCAACTTTGTCACGACGGTAATTACGTTTGAGACATTAGAATTTTGGAATTTCGGATTTGTTTCGTATTTCGATTTTCGAATTTCGTATTTCCGGTTTATCCGGGTTAGGTATTAGGTATTCGGCCTTCGGCGTTCGGCTTTCGGCACACGGGGAAACAGAAGGAGGGAAGATGAGAAGGTCAGAAGATTGGCAGTACAATTTTCATCTTTGCGTATTTTGCGACTTTGCGGTGAAATCAAATTATTTTTAGAACATCTCTCAATGATACGTCACTTTATTTGTGTATCTAATAAAATCGTAGATCATGATGCCAGTCGGGGTAGGCTGCTGCTAAATATCAGCCAGAACCTGACGAATGTCATCAATGCCATCGAGGTTCTCCACCCGCTCAATAAGTATGGCCTGGGATTCAGGAGCCATCCGGTCACCGGTCAGGTCCAACACCTTGTCCCTGCGAGCCTGAGAATCCATTGGACTTTCCGGCGAACCGGAGGCCAGATCGCAATATTGCACGAGTTTATCACCTCCCGTTAAGGTCACTTCAACCCGGGCCGGGATCCGGTTGGATAATCTGCCAAGCTTCAAATAAAGGCGCTGATATTCATCCTCCATCGATACACGTACCCGGGAAGCTGAATCGAGGATCTCCGGATTGCCCCAATTTTCCCGGCGATACCAGGCCGAATGCGGGATGCCGTGGAGTTTAAGCGCCATGGTACAGGGAATGCTGAACTCCACATCGACGAAAGTACGCGGATCCTTGCGCCCAAAGTAATCTGCCAGGGGCTGCGTGGAGAACACTTCAATCCCCACGATTTCCGAGGGCTTGAAGTGATTTACGACAGCGAGCTCCCCCAAGGCGTCCAGGGTGGTGTGAATCCATCGGCAGCACGGGTAGGGCTTCAGGGAAACATTCATAATTTCATAGTTGGAAAATTCCGTCAATTGGTCGAAATCGCATCGGTCCGAGCCGGCCATAACCCAATAGCCCTGATTCCCGTCCAGAATTGATTCGCTGCCCTCATAGCCCGCTTGCGCCAGCAAAGCAGCGCGCAAGCCGGCTTCGGCCGGCCAGGCCACATTGTCCTTGATGTAGGCAATGGATTTATCAGCCCAGCCGAATTTGCCCGCATGGGCGACGGGCGCCGTGGCACCGGCCACGCCGAAAGCGTTGAGTGTGGCCTTCAAATCCAGCTCCAGTAGTTTGGCACAGGCGGCCATGGAGCCGAAGGTCTGGGCCGTGCCGATTCCGTGAATTTGACGGTAGCGTTCCCAACTGGGCTCAATTGCTCTCGCAACCCGGGTGCCGATTTCATAACCGGCAGTGCACGCCAGAATGATGGATTGCCCGGTGCTGCCCAATTTTTCACCCAGCGCCAGGGCCGCGGATATGATGCTGGCCCCCGGATGCCCGCTTTGGCCGGTGTCGTCATAATCCTGGGCGTTTATGGCGGAGGCGTTGGTATAGGCTGCCAAACCGCACGGCCCCCGATAATCGGTACCGAGTATTTTGGCATGCGGGTGCCCTCCCATCTGGCGCATCAGCTCCAGGGCCGCTTGCCCGATGGGGGTTTGGATGCCGCCCACTCCGCAGGCGATGGCATCGAGAATCAGCTCCTTGCACTTCGCGATCACCGGGGTTGGCAGCTCAGCATAAGTCAGCTCGACGACCTTCTGAGCCATGGTCATGGTGGCACTCATTATTACTTCCTTTCTATCTCCCAGTGAATTGACTTGCGGTTGCTGGCACCTGAAACCTCTTATGAAACTTCAGGGAATGACTAATGAAAAATGAATAATGACGAATGGTGGAATCGCTTCGCTCAATCAATTTAAAAAGGCAGAATACCTGAAATCCAAAATCCGCATTCCAAAATCTAAAATTTGCTTTTTGAAGTTTCTTTTCCGATTAGGCCGGCCGTCTTTTACCGGCGGCTGGCCTGACACCTGAACACGGCTGCTAAACGCAATCATTCTGATGCCTTCCAGGGTAGACCAAAACCGGACGCTCTCGTCTCTTATCCTCTACATGCCCGGGCGGCGGCTGTCAATTTCTATTTAAAACCATTGACAGCCACAAATGGACATGGCAGAAAGTAAGACAACCTTTCGATCAATGACAATGCTGGCCGGACTAATCAGATAACCTCAAGTTAGAGACATCACCACAATTGGAAGGTTGGAATAATGGAACATTGGAAAAATTGGTTTTGGGATGCTGGCGTGTTGGATTAATGACCTTAGCGTTTTGACCCTAAAACGAAAAACAGACAATATCCTTTCAAAATCCACCGTTCCATAATTCCACGATTCCATTATTCCAATACTCAGGTAAAATCTCAGACTTCAAAAGAAATCCTATATTTTGATTAAGTTGTAGAAAAATCCGAGAAGTTCATCTTACCAATAGGCGGAAAGGAGCAACCCATGGATCATACCGAACACGAACAAGCCCTGTCCAAAATGCAGGAGCTTTATGCCAAGTTATACTTTCACATGGCCGCGGAGTATTGCCGCACTTTCGGGCCGGATGGAGAAACCGCCTTGCGCCAGGCCATTCGTGATTTTGGGACAGACCGCGGCCGGACCAACCGGGCCGAGCACGAGAAACATGGCTACCCGATCCATTTAAAGACGCTTTTCTCCATCGGCGGCTTTCCGGGCAAAGCCGGTTTCAAACGCAATTTGATCGATCTGAAACCGGAGCAGCGGATCTCCGAGACGCTGCAATGCCCACTGTGCGATGTCTGGCGCAAAGTTGATGGTCTGAACGAGGGATTGGCCTACTGTGAAGAGATCCACAGCGCAATGTGGTCGGCCTACGATCCGGGTATCGAAACCATCCAACCGAAGATCATGACCCGGGGGGATGACCTTTGCCGCTTTGATGTCTTCATGCCGGCGGCCAAGGGTCTGCCGGAGGCCGACGAATATCCCCAGGTCGATTTTGAAGTCCACCTCCAGAATCTGATGGACCTCCAGGCCAAGCTTTATTACTATCTCGCCCGCGGATTAATTCAATTCGGCGTGGAGGGCGAAGCAGCCGTCAGACGGTCCATCCGCCGCTTTGGACGCGAGCGCGGACTCGAGCTTCGCAAGCAGCATTTGGCTCAAGGTCTGGAAATCAACATGCACAACCTTTTCACCCACTATGATTTGCCCGGCGATGCCAGGTTCAGTCGGAACAAGATTGAACTGACCGAACAGACCCGTTTGAGCGAAACCCTGGAGTGCACATTTTTCAACGTATGGCAGGACTATCCTGATGGGAACTCGATCGGCAGAATCTACTGCGAGGAGGTTCACCATGAGATCTTCGGCGCATATGATGAAGCGGTCCAAACCAATTTGAGTCAAACGCTAACCCAGGGTGACGATCGATGCCGCTTCTCGATTTATTTTCGCCCTGCCAACAAAATACCACAACCTGACTGGGCGGTCGCGTACGAAAAAAAGATGAAGTGAACGAACTGGGGCAGAGCCTGGGCTGGCGAAAATCACGCTTTCTTTCGCAATTTACTATTGATAATTGATCCCACTTTTATTCCTCATAGATTTGGGATTTTAGATTTTAGATTTTGGATTTAAGGTATTCTGCCTGTCGTGAGCTTTTTTGTCGAACGGTCATTTTAATAAAAAGAGATAGAGCGCAGCGATACAACAAATCCCCAATCCGTAATCCAAAATCCAAAATTCGCTCTTAATAGTCGGTTTAACTGAGTAAAAACTGGATGAAAGTATAAGCCACATTGTGAGTGATTTCCATCACCTCAAGTAGAGCTCATCGGGGGGTTAACTTCTAAACCGTTAAGGGAGGATCAAACATGGAAAAGAAAACAGCAAAGTCGGCTAAGGACAATCCAATGGCAGTCTCAAGAAGGCAAGTTTTAAAGACCATGGCGCTGGCGGGCGGCACCCTCGCTTTAGGCGGCGTGCCCGGCCTATCGTTGGCTTCGGCGGCCAAGCACGGCGGGATACTGCGCCTGGGCGTGGTCCGCGGATTGCGCACCATCAACCCGATCATGCACATCAGCGGCCCGGATTGGATTGCCACCAAATGGATGTACAACAACCTGACCAAACTGAATCATCGGCGTGAGGTAATGCCGGATCTGGCCGAGTCCTGGGAAGCCGCAGACAACGCCAAGGTCTGGACATTCAAACTGCGCAAGGGGGTCAAGTTCCATATCGGGCGTGAGCTGGTGGCCGAAGATGTCGTCGCCACTATGCGCAAGGCGATCGATCCCGAGACCGCCGCCCCTTACGTCAAAGAGCTGGGTCCCATCGCTGAAATCGAAGCAGTGGACAGATACACGGTCAAATTCACTATGTCCATGCCTTTCGCCGATCTGCCGGTCACCATGACCGTTCCGCCCGCCCGCATCGTGGCCCGCGAAGGGCTTGAGGATTTTGATGCCCTTGGAACCAAGGAATTCGGCTCCGGGCCATTTAAGCTCAAAGAATTCGTCCCCGGGGACAACCTGGTCGTGGAGCGGTTTGACGATTATTTTAAAAAAGGCCGGCCATACCTTGACGGGGCCATCGAGAAAGTGTTTCCGGAATCCTCGACCGAGGTCCTGGCCTTGACCAAAGGCGAGATCGATGTCATGTGGGAAGTTCCGGCCGAAGTCTATTCCAAAGTCGCCACCTCCAAAGGCGTGGATGGTTTGACCGTCGCCGGGGGAACCATCTCCAATGTCATCATGCCCAGCGATTCAGCCCCGTTCAATGACAACCGGGTCCGGGAAGCGCTGAAATACACGGTTGACCGAGACCTCATGATGGCCGCTATTTTGAGCAACCGCGGTGAAGTCGTGCCGGATCACCCCATCTCTTCCGCCTATCGCTTTTTCTCGTCACTACCCTCCCGGAAAAGGGACATCGAAAAAGCCAAGAGCCTGCTCAAGCAAGCCGGCTACGGATCCGGCTTGCAGTTCAAGCTGTTTGCCGCCAGTTCTCCTTCCATCCGGGAAAAAATTGCCATCATCCTCAAAGAGATGGCACGGCCGGCCGGCATCGACATCCAGGTGGAAGTGGTCGGCTACGACCGCTACCTGTCTCAGATCTGGAACAAGGGCGTCCCGTATATCGGCTTTTACGGCACCAGACCCACGGCCGATGCCATCCTGATGAAGCTTTACACCAAGGAATTCGGCATCGATGAGGGCCGCTGGGCTGCCACCCATCAAGCCCATGTCGACCTCCTGGTCAAAGCCCGCGAGGTGGTTGATTTCGAAAAGCGAAAACAACTGTATGCCCAATTCCTGACGGCCTCAAGGGATGCGGGTCCGTTTATCATACCGTTCGCCCGCAGCGAATTGAGCGCCAAACGGGACTACGTCAAGGATTATCTGATCAACCCGAGTGTATTTGAAGTCGATCTCGAAGATGTCTGGCTCACCGACGCCGCGCCCAAGAAAAAGGCATAGCGCCGGTTTGGCGATTTCAGAGAAGGCCAATATTAAGTAGACATAGAAGTGCCCGAGCTAAGCACCATTATTGTGCAAATTTAGCAGCGGCCTTCGGCGTTAGGGGCACACCATATTCTTCTAATGGATATGTCATACTGTTGCAGCGGGAGTGATGGTAAATTTTCGGTTCTAATTTCGACCTCTTGTGAATCTACTCGAAATGACGAATGTCGATTGACGAATGGTGGAGTCGCTTCAGCCTTCGCCTTCGGCTACGACTCGACACGTCGCTCAGTCGTTTTAAAATAGACAGAATACATTATTCGATGTTCGATGTTGGACGTTCGATGTTCGACGTTCATTAGTTTCTTGTCTTTGATCAGACCGGCCGTTTTTGGGCAGAGTCAGCGCTCTTATGAGACTACAGCAAATTCAAAGTTATTCAGATATAAGTTAATGGTTTGTGGGAGTGGCCTCGATTCGGCTGAGCTCGTCGCAGGCCGGCCACGATTACCCTCTTGGGTAATCGCGGTTGGAAACCGCTCCCACGATTCATGTACGCACGATTTACGGACGAAGTTTCTTTTATTGATCAGACCGGCTGTCCTTTAGCCGGCCTGCGACGAGCTCAGCCGAATCGAGGCCTCCGCTCGTGTGAAACTTCAATGAATGACGAATGACGAATGTCGATTGACGAATGGTGAAATCGCTTCAGCCTTCGCCTTCGGCTACGACTCGACACGTCGCTCAGTCGTTTTACAATAGATAGAATGCATTATTCGACGTTCGATGTTGGACGTTCGATGTTTGACGTTCATTAGTTTCTTGTCTTTGATCAGACTGGACGCTCGCGGCCAGCGGCTTCGCTTGTGTCTAAGGAATAATGCTTGTCTCAGTAACTTTATTAATCCGGGAAAGCTATGCTAGGATACATCTTCAACCGGCTGAGCTACATCATCATTGTCCTGGTTCTGCTATCGGCCATCATTTTCTCCGTGACGCACCTGTTGCCGGGCAGCGCCGCCAATTTGATTCTGGGCGAGTATGCCACTGAGGAAAAAATCCGGAATCTTGAAGAGCAGCTTGGCCTCGACAAGCCGTTCTATCTTCAATACTGGAACTGGTTGAAACATATTCCCAGTGGTGATTGGGGCCAGTCCATGATCATGAAGAAACCGGTCACCGAGATTATAACGCTGCGATTGAAAAATTCAGCCTATCTGGCCGCCATCGCCATGATTTTGGTCATATTCATCGGGATTCCGCTGGGTGCCGTTGCGGCCATACGGCACAAGACCAAGCTGGATCTGGCTATTGTGGCCGGCTCCTACGTGGGCATCTCCGTGCCTGAATTTGTAAGCGGAACCCTGCTGCTGGTCCTGCTGGCCGGACCGGCGGTAGGGATCTTCCCAACCGGCGGGTATCAGGAATTTTCGGCCGGCGTGACCGGATGGTTCAGCCACCTTCTACTGCCCGCCATGACGCTGACCTTGATTTTGTTGGCTCACGTGGTCAGACAGACCCGTTCGGGAATGATCAGCGTGTTGAAATCCAACTACGTGCGCTCGGCCCGGTTAAAGGGCGCTTCCGAGTGGCGCGTGATCCTGAAGCACGCCCTGCGGAATGGATTGCTGCCGACCATCACCGTACTGGCCATGGATGTGGGCTATCTCATGGGCAGCATCGTTATCGTGGAGGAGGTCTTTGCGTATCCCGGCATGGGCCGATTAATCATCTACTCGGTCCAGAACCGGGATATCCCGGTCCTGCAGATGACGGTCCTGACCGTCGGTATCGTCTACACCGTATCGAACTTCATCGCAGACCTGCTTTACGCTTATTTGGATCCCAGGATACGCTACCGATGAATATGCAAAAGACCAGAGACTACTTGACAGCTACCGGGCGGGTGCTGACGGTCAGCCCGACGATGCTGCTCGGTTCCATCATCGTGGGGGCAACGATTCTGATCACCGCGATTTCAATCTACGTGACCCCGTACAATGTCACCGAGATGCACTTTATGGACCGATTGCGGGAGCCGACAACCAGTTTCATTTTCGGCACGGACCAGTACGGACGTGATATTTTCAGTCGCGTCCTGGTCGGCGGGCGCACGTCACTAACGCTGGGCCTGGGGGCCGTCCTGCTGCAGTTGCTTCTGGGTATACCCATCGGTCTGGTGACCGGGTACTTTGGCGGCAAAACCGACGAAGTCCTGATGCGGTTGATGGATACGCTGATTTCCATCCCGTCGCTGCTGATGGCCTTGCTGATACTGAGCGCCTTGGGCGGAAGCATGTTCAATGCCATGCTGGCAATCGGGATTGTCGGCGCCCCGCGAATCGCGCGCGTGGTGCGCAGCTCCACCCTGTCCGTGAAAACCGAGGAGTTTGTATTGGCCGCCAAGGCCCGGGGTGAGTCGCGCATCTTCATCATGTTCGGAGAAATCCTGCCCAACGTCCTGTCTCCCATTATTATCGAGGCCACCATCGGCGTTGGCTTCGCCATCATGATCGGAGCCAGTTTAAGCTACCTGGGTTTGGGCGTTCAACCGCCCCAGGCGGATTGGGGATTGATGATCCGTCAGGCCCGGGAATACCTGTTTACCTCCCCTTATCCCATGCTGTTCCCGGGGCTGGCCCTCGCGGTGACGATCATCGGCTTCAATCTCCTGGGCGACGGGCTGCGTGATTTCATCGGCGAAAAAGCGGAGTAGACAATGTCCGATCCGATCCTCGAAGTCCAAAACCTGTCCATCAGTTTCAGCACCAAAGACAGTACGATCGGTGCCGTCAGAGACGTGAGCTTCAAGATTGCGGCCGGGCAGACCTTCGGTTTGGCGGGCGAATCCGGCTCGGGCAAGAGCAGCATCGCTTACGCCATCATGCGCTACCTTCCGTCCAACGGTCGCATCGTGGCCGGCCGAATTCTGTTCAAGGGTGAAGATTTGCTGGTTAAATCCCCCCAGGAATTGCGAATCCTGTGGGGTGACGAGATCGCCATGGTCTACCAGGATCCGAGAACTTCGCTCAACCCGTGCATCAAGGTCGGCGATCAGGTCGCGGAAGTGCTTCAGATCCATCGCGGTTTAAGTGAACGCCAGGCCTGGCAGAAAGCCCTGGATATTGTTGAACTGGTAAACATTCCCGATCCTCAGTTCAATGCCGCCAAATACCCGCATCAGCTAAGCGGCGGCATGCAGCAGCGCATTGTCATCGCCATGGCACTCGCCTGCGATCCGGAGCTTTTGATCATGGATGAGCCCACCACCGGTCTGGATGTGACGACCCAGGCCAAGATCATCGATCTGGTCGAAGAACTCCAGGAGAAAGTCCGGGCCTCGATTCTTTACATCACCCACGATTTGAGTGTTATCGCCCAGGTAAGTGATCAGGTGGGCATCATTTATGCCGGTGAACTGGTTGAGAGCGGTCCGGCGGTCGACATGTTTCAGCAACCGGTGCATCCTTACACCATCGGACTGCTGGAGGCCATCCCGGACGTTGATTTGCAAAAACCGTTTAAACCGATCGAGGGTCAACTCCCGGACCGAACGCGGGACATCCCGGCCTGCGTGTTTGCGCCGCGCTGCGAGTTCAGAAAAGAAATGTGCGAACAGGAAAAGCCCGATTCCTATCCTCTCCGAAACGGTCACTTCGCCAAGTGCTTCCGGTGGGAAGAAACGGTCGAGTTGTTGTCAAACCTGGACGCAGTTCATGAAAGAACTCACCGGCGGCAGGAGGGTCAAGCACTGCTGCTGGTGGATCAGGTTAAAAAATACTATGGCCGCAGCTCGCTGACGGCAAAGCTCGTCGGCCGCCAGCCGATGCAGGTCAAGGCGGTCGACGATGTCTCCTTTGATGTCCGGACCGATGAGGTCTTCGCCCTGGTCGGCGAAAGCGGCTGCGGCAAAACCACATTGGCACGCTGTCTGATTAAACTTCTCGACCTGACGGAAGGCCGCATCGACTATTACCTCGGAAAAGGCGGACCTGATACACCCACATCTGAAAAAAGTCTGCGGCAAAGCGTTCAGATGATTTTCCAGCACCCGGATTCCTCGATGAATCCCCTCAAAACCATCGGCGCCATTCTCAGCCGTCCTTTGAAGCTCTATGGGCTGCCAAAGGCTGACCGCAAGCAGAGGATTCAAGAACTTCTGGAGGCAGTCCGGTTGAATACGGATTACATTTCCCGCTATCCCAAAGAGCTGAGCGGCGGCGAAAAGCAACGGGTCGCCATTGCCCGGGCCTTTGCAGCCACGCCAGATTTTGTTTTGCTGGATGAGCCGGTCTCCGCGCTGGATGTGTCCATTCAAGCCGCCATCATCAATCTGCTGTTGGAATTGCGGGATCAATCTCGGATCTCGTTTTTATTTATCTCACATGACTTGAGTCTGGTGCGGCATGTGGCCGACCGGGTTGGGGTCATGTACCTTGGCAAATTATGTGAAATCGGCGACATCGAAAGCATCTTTGCCCCCCCGTATCACCCCTACACCAAGGCCCTGCTTTCAGCCATACCCAGTCCCGATCCTGACAAGCCGAAGCGCTTGATCAGACTGGAAGGAACGATTCCCAGCGCCAAAAATCCTCCCTCCGGCTGCCGCTTTCACACGCGCTGCCCGAGCAAGATCGGTGCGATTTGCGAACAAACTGAACCGGAATTGCTCACGGTCGCGGGAAATCACATGATTGCCTGCCATATCCCGCATGAAATCCTCGCCAAGGAAGATAGAATTGTATAAATCTGACGATAAACCATCAGTTCTAATGGTATACCCGAAAAAAGCTTCGACCGATCCGGCGAGGATTAAGTAAAACTTGTAGAAATTCGAAACCCGAAATTCGAAATCCGAAACAAATATCAAATCCGAAAATTCAAATGTTCAAAACGATCAAAATCCCAATTTCGAAGGCCGGCCATGACGAAAAACCGAGAGGATCTGATTCAGGCGATTGATGAACGGGCCTGTCTGGATTTTCTGGCCCAAATGGTTCGTTTCAAAAGCTACTGCAACACACCGGGAGAGACGGAATTGTCGCGCTTTATGGCCGACCAGATGGATGCCATCGGCCTGAGCGTGGAACTGCAGCACGTCGAAGCAGCGCGTTATAATGCTATCGGTCGCCTGAAAGGGAGCGGTGGGGGCAAAAGCCTGTTGTTCAACGGCCACACGGATACCAATCCAACGACGGAAGGCTGGACCGTCGATCCCTGGGGCGGGATTGTCGACCAGCATTTCATCTACGGCATCGGCGTATCCAACATGAAAGCCGGCGATGCGGCTTATTACTGTGCGGTAAAGACCCTCACCGACAATGCTGTCAAACTCAAAGGCGATGTTATTCTGACCTATGTCGTCGGCGAATTGCAGGGGGGCGTCGGCTCGGTCAAAGCGATCGAAGAAGGCCTGCGCGCCGACTATTTCATCAATGCGGAGCCGACCGATCTGCAGGCGTTGACCTTGCATGCCGGCGCGTTCAATTTTGTCATCGAACTCACCGGTATCACCCGGCATGTTTCCAAGCGCGAGGAAGCGGTTGATGCGATCGCCGCCGCCTGTGCGCTGGTCCCTCGAATCAATTCGATTACTTTCAGCGGGGCCGCATCCGATGAACATCGTTCGGTCAACCGCGCCAATGTGGGGGTCGTCAGAGGGTCGCTGTCACCGGAATTCCACGACTGGCGCCCGCCGCAAATCGCCGATTTTGCCCGTCTGGTGGGCACCGCGCGCTACGCGCCGAGTCAAACCGAAGCATCGGTCATGGCTGATCTTCAGAATTTGCTTGCCCGATTGGAAGCCGAGTTTCCGGGTCTGAAGACCGAAGTATTTAAAGAAGAGGACATCAAAAACCGTCCGACCATGCTGCCGTTCGAGGTCTCCCACGATTCCCGCATCGTGCGGTCCGTCAATGAGGCCTATCAAACGGTGCGCGGGCAGCCTCAACCGACCGGTCCCATCAAGCCACCGTGCTTCTTTGGCACCGATGCCGCCCATTTTCTCCATAAAGCCGGTATGGAAGGCATTGTCTGCGGTCCCGGCGGCCGCTACAACACCATGCCCGACGAACGGGTCGATATTGCGGACTATCTGGATATGATCCGGATTTACATCCTGGCGATTCTGAATATCTGCGAGCCGGCCGACTCGCAGTAAGTCACTTTCATTGTTCTCTTTTCTAATGAAAAGGAGGTAAATTGACATGACCCATGCAATGATTGTCGCGCCCCAGCCGGAAGCAGTGGAAGAAGGTGCGCTTATTTTAAAAAACGGTGGCAACGCTGTCGACGCGGCCATTGGTTGCGCACTGGTCCAAACTGTGGTTGATCCACAGATGTGCGGCCTTGCAGGGTTCGGAACCATGCAGCTGTACCTGCCTTCCTTAAACCACCATGGTTTTATCGATTTCCACACCAAAGCACCGGCTAGCGTAAGCGAGAACATGTGGCAGGATTTGATCGAAGGTGAGGCCCGCGATGGGTTCGGCTTTTTTCTAAAAGGAAGGGTCAACGAGATCGGCTATCAGTCGATCATGATTCTGGAAATGCTGCATATACTCGACCACTTTGACCTCGCGGCAATGGTTCACAACGGCCCGGAGTACATCCGAACCGTGGCCGAGGCCATGAAATACGCGACTATCGATAAAGACACTAAGGTGGGAGATCCCGCATTTGTTGACGTGCCCATAGATGAGCTGTTGAGCAAGGACTATGTGGTCGGCTTGGCTCAGTGCATCCGGCGCGGGGAGCAAGCCAATGTAGTGCGGTTGGGGTCCGGCGAACCGTCCAAAGATACAACGCATATCTGCGTAATCGATGCGGATGGAAATGCCGTAACCATGACGCATTCGCTGGGAATGCCGTCAGGAGTTATCACCGAGGGGCTGGGATTTATGTACAATGGGTGCATGTCTGTTTTTGATCCGCGCCCGGGTCGGGTTGGCTCGCTTTCACCGGGAAAAAGCCGATTTACCGCTATGGCGCCAACCATCGTGTTTAAGGGAGAAGAACCCTACATCGTCATCGGGGCACCCGGCGGCACGTATATTACTATGGGGATACTCCAAGGAATTCTCAATGTCATCGATTTCGGTATGAACATGTTGGAAGCGGTTGCAGCACCCCGCTTCACCGCCAACAGCAATACGATAGATGTCAGCAACCGGATTCCGCGTTATGTCACCCATGACCTGGAACAGATGGGCTATCCGGTTGCCCGCAACTATCACAGCTATCCGTTTGCCGGTGTTCACGGGATACGGATCCGGGATGGAATACCGGATGGCGGCGCAGACCCAGGTCGCGACGGAATGGCATTGGCTGTTTGAGGATCTGAAATGAAAAAAATCGGGGGTCAAGTCTGCGTTTAACTTTTGACATTTTTTAACAAGAGTCAAACGTAGACTTGATCCCCTATCTAATTGGTTTTCCGGCAAGATTTCACCGGCTGCTAAAAGATTCCTAAATACTTCAATGCCCTTCTATTTTAAGCATATTATCAGTAAGTTATTGCCCTAACATTATTTAGCCCTAACTTACCTAAATAAAGAATCATTCCCTCCTAAAGTTTTTCCAATTGTTGCCGATCTCATATTCGCTCTGGTCTTTCTTAATCTGAAGCGATTTAATTACGTGCCAGACAGTTGCAACTTGCTTCGGCAAGTTTGACCAACACAAGAGCTGACGGAAAGACAAATTTAGTTATAGGGAGGTAAAAAAAATGCTTTTTAGAACATTTCGTTTCACAAAATTGGTTTTCTCACTCATTGGTTTAATTTTATTTTTGGGTTGCGGCAATGAGCCCGGAAAAATTAGCGAAGTCAAAGAAACTCCGGCGCAAAAAAAGAAGAATAGGACTCTGATTGTCTATAACTGGGAAGAGTACATCGGCTCAAAGACGCTTGAGAATTTCGAAAATGAAACTGGAATTCATGTAAAGGAAATCATTTTTATGGATGAGGAGGAGATGCTGGGTGCCGCCCAGTCTAATCCCGGCGCTTATGACTTGGTGGTTGCCAGTGATGATGTGGTCCGAGAACTACTCCAGGTCAAGCTGCTTGCCCGATTGGACCTCTCGAAGATTCCGAATATTAAACACATTGACGCCAACTACCTGTACAGAGTTTTTGATCCTGAACAACAATATACAATCCCCTATCTTCATGGAACAACCGGTATGGTTGTGAATAAAAAATACATTAAAGAAGGCGCTGACAGTTGGAAGGTGCTTTTTGACAAAAAGTACAAAGGAAAATTGGCGATGCTGAACAACCCTTGGGAAGTTTTAGCAGTTGCCTCCAAATTTCGCGGTAACAGTGTTAATATTAATACTGAGGAAGATTTGAATAGCGCAATGGAAATGGCTCTGGAGCAAAAATCTCTTCTTCAGGGTTATTTAGATGTCATCGCAGTGAAACAGCTGTTGATTGAGGAAAAACTGTGGGCAGCTCAAATGTACAGCGGTGAAGGACTGGCCGCCGTGGACGAAAATGAGAACCTCGAGTATGTCATTCCAAAAGAAGGGGCGGCCTTATGGGTGGATAATTTCGTGTTACTGCGTGATGCCCAAAACAAGGAGGAGGCCCATATATTTCTGAACTACATTCTGCGTCCGGAAGTCAATGCATCAATCGCCTCAGAACTCTGGTATGCCACACCTAATAAAGCGGCCATACCGCTCATGGACGAGGAGGTGACGAAATCTCCGTCTGTCTTTCCGGCTCAGGAAGTTGTTTCTCGTTGTGAATTTTTTAACGATGGCGGCGATATGGCCCCCAAAATAAGCCTTGCCTGGAGTGAGCATATAGCTAAGAACTAGTACAGCAGTTGAGGTTCAAGAAATCTGCCGAATGCGCTTGCTAGCAAAAATAATGCTGTTTATGCTGATGGTGGGCTTTATCCCCCTCATGCTGATGAGTGTTAGTTCCTTTACCGCAGTTGAAGGTTCCATAAGGAATGCGGCGCACAACACTTTGCTCAGCTTGGCGAATGAGATCGGCAAAGAGGTCACGCGCACGGTTAATGAAGGCTTTTTAAACATCCTGCTGCTAGCTGAAAATCCGGTGATGAGATCGGCTATAACCAGTCGGCAAGAAAAAAAAACAGAGCTGATCAAAATTCATAAATATCATCGGATTTTTAGAGACATCTCTTTGCTCGATCATAGCGGTGAGATCATTACATCGGTACTTCATTCTTTCCGGGGCGAATGGAAATCGACCACCTGGTTTCAATCCGCATTGGCCGGTGAAAGCACCATTTCAAATGTGCACGGCGTACTTTACCCGTTTGATATTGTCATGACAGTAGCCACCGTAGTTAAGGATAAAAACGATAACCTAACGGGGGTGTTGGTCGGGCAACTTGATATGGAGCGTGTTTGGCAGATAACGCGAAACGTATCACTGGGCAATGGCTGCGAAGTGCTAATAGTGGATGCTCACGGCATCGTAGTTGCGGCACCCGATTCAGATAGATTGCTTGAACCAATCGACAATGCCATCATTCGAGCTGCAGCCATAAAAAAGCAAACCGGTGTTACAACCTTCAAAGAAAATGCCGCCGATAAAGTGGCGGTTTATGTCCCTTTTCAAAGATTGCCCGATAACAAGCATTTGAACTGGTGTGCGGTAGTTATACAACCCAAAAAGGATTTGTATTCTCCCGTTTTCCATGCCCGTAAATCGCTTTTGATCGCTTCAAGCATTAGTTTTTTTGCCATAATACTCTTAAGTTTTTTACTCAGTGGGAAAATAAGTTCAAGAGTCCGTAAATTGGTTGGCGCTACACAATCGCTTGGCAAAGGTGATTTTTCAAAAAAACTCGGCGACTTCGGCAAAGATGAAATCGGTGAATTAGCAGCTACTTTTAATTGGGCCAGTCAGCGACTCGCCGATGTTTATGAAAGGAACCAACAGGCTAAAGCGGCACTTAAAAAAGCACATGATGAATTGGAAATACGGGTGCAGGCACGCACAGCGCAGTTGTCGGAATCCAACAAAAAGTTAAAAAAGGAGATAAAGGAAAGAAAACAAGCTGAAGCTCAATCCCTGCGAGCCAAAGAGGAAGCTGAGATTGCCAACCAGGCAAAGAGCGAGTTTTTAGCCAACATGAGCCATGAACTTCGCACGCCGATGAACCATATTATCGGTTTTACCGAGTTAATTTTGGACAAAAGCTTTGGCGATTTGAACGACATCCAAACAGAGTACCTCACTGATGTTCATACAAGCAGTAACCATCTGCTTTCACTGATAAACGATATTCTGGACCTTTCAAAGGTGGAAGCCGGAAAGATAGACTTGAGTCCTTCATGTGTCGATATTAAAGCGCTTTTGGAAACCAGTCTGATAATGATCAAAGAAAAAGCCATGAAACAGAAGATTAAACTATCAACTAACATAAACAGCATTCCTGCTACCATCACCGCCGATGAGCGCAGGATTAAGCAGATTATGTACAATCTTCTATCCAATGCAGTGAAATTCACACCGGATGGAGGCAGTGTCTCTGTCAGTGCTCACACTTGTGGACTTGATAAAGCAAAGTCGGCAGGTGCTGACAATGATCAATCCCTTGGCATCAAAATCAGCATATCGGATAGCGGTATCGGTCTAAATCCAGAAGATTTAGATCGTATCTTCAATCCTTTTGAGCAGGTAGAAAGCTCCAGAAGCCGAAAATTTCAGGGAACAGGCTTGGGACTTTCACTTACCAAGAGTTTAGTGGGGCTCCACGGTGGTAAGATTTGGGCAGAGAGCAAAGGAGAAGGCCTGGGAGCGACTTTTAGTTTTACACTACCGGTGACTCCTGAAGATAGTCCATCTGATTCTGAAACGCAGATTAAACGTAAGGAAAAAGACTATTTTAGTCAGCGAGGATGATGAGTTATCTACGAAGCCAATCAGGATCCCGCACCAGCATGCAAACCACAAGTTTTAGAAATCGCCCTTTTTATCTTCTTCATTCATGGGATACCGGGATAGCAAATCGGAAACAACTCCCTTTCCCATATCCATCACTTTCAGCCCAAATTTTTCCATCATGCAGTTCTACCAGCTTTTTTGTGAGCGCCAGACCCAATCCCGTGCCTTGGAATCTTCTGCTCGCAGATTGCTCCACCTGTTCAAACACATTGAAAATCCGTTCAAGGTCCTCCGCCACCAAACCAATCCCTGAATCGCGTACACTTATCTCAACAAAACCGGTTGTTTCACCAGAGAAAGATGCGTGATTCATGCTCCCCACCTTCTTTATATCCGCTTTCGATCTCAAGTTGGCCATCACGCTCACTTTCCCACCATCGGGGGTAAATTTTACCGCATTGGAAAGCAGATTGTACATGATTTGTTTGATTTTTCTCTCATCCGCCCTGATGATTTCAGGAATCCCGTCCATATCAAGAGAGAGCTCCAGCCCATGTTTCAGAGCCTTCTCCTTTACGATTATGAGACTGTTTTCCAAAAGTGTGTTCAGATTCACATCCGAGGGCTCTATTACCAATTTTCCGGCTTCTACCTTGGAAAGGTCAAGGATATCGTTGATCAACGAAAGTAGGTGTTTGCTGCTGTACAATACATCATTGAGGTAGCTCGACTGATCTTCGTTTAGACTTCCAATTCTTTTATCAACAACCATTTCGGTAAACCCGATGATGTGGTTGAGAGGAGTCCTGAGCTCGTGGCTCATGTTCGCCAAGAATTCACTCTTGGCCATATTCGCAGATTCAGCCTTCTCTTTGGCTTCGGCCAATTCCTCGGTCCTCTCCTGAACCCGCTTTTCCAACTCATTGTGTGCTTTCCTCAGAGCTTCTTCGGCCAGCTTTCGTTCTTCGGTTTCCGTTTGGAGCCGTTCATAGGCATCTTTTGATCGTTTTTCCGAATGTGCAAGCTCATTCCGGCTTTTCATAATGGTCTGCCGATCTTTCTGACCGGAACGTTCAATAAAATAGATGCCACCCATGACCAATAGAAATGCTAAATAGTAGCGTTTCATCAATGCTTCGCTCAATGACGCTTGTATATCTTGATGGACGAATGGGCCGGAAGAATGGGTCATTAAAAAAACAGAGAGAAAAAATCCGATGCTCCAAAGGAACCCAAGTTTTCTCCCCATGGCAAACGATGCAAGTATCGGATAAATATAAGTCCATTGGGTTCTGCTCAAATGACCTTCAACGGCAATGATATACCAAAGAACGAATCCGATGAGACTAATAAACGCGGCTAATAAGAGGTTATAAGCGATGAGTTCTTTTGCAGGTCCAATCGGTTTTTTCGTGTATAGGTAGGTTGCAATGAGAAGCCCCAGCGTCAATAAGAGAGGCACCGCTACTATAAACCGGCCGCTATAAAAATCCTCTACCATAAAGCAAAAGATGACTGGACCGCCTAGAGCCATAGCAACCCTTGTAAAATTTCTCTTTCTAGCTAGCTTTAGATCCAGTTCAAATCCGCTAGGTGTATGTGAAATGAGATTCCGCATCAGCGTAATCAAAAGGTCACCGAATTATCACAGAGACCCTATTGATATCCTCCTCGCTTATAAATACTCCGTTTCCATTCATTGGAAGGTTTCTATTTTTATGCATAAGTCATGCCAACGAATAGTATAAAATCAATTTGTGAACCAATTTTAAATCTGAATTTGTCCTCACTCCCGCATTCGCCTCTAATTTAAACGCCATTAAATGGATTTTGTGACATTACTTAAGGTTGGCCGGTATTTAGCCGATAAAGAAACTTGAGGCATCGGGAGGATTTTCAGTTTAAACCGGTCCGGTCCGCGAATATCCCGCTCGACCAGGGGAAAGTGGGAAACTGTTACGATATCATAAACTCCTTCACCGAGGGTAAACTTACTTTTCACTAAATTCTTTTGATTAAAGCAAGTTGGTCTAACAGACCAATATCTTCGACCCGGGTTGGTTGCCAATGCGATTTGAAAATTTATCTCACGGCCTACTCCTTTTGAAAAAAAGCATCTTTCCCAGTCGCAATTCCTATGAGGACAATCTGCGGTATTACCAGGAATTTATCCTGCAATCCATTCTGGGTTCTGCTGTTTTGCTAGGATTATTCGCCCTAATACCTACCTTGATCTTTGCGATCCGGGAAGAACGCTGGCAGCTAGTGGCAATCGATTTAGCCGCATTTTTTACCGCTACCTTTCTGCTGTTTTTTCGTACCCTGAAATATGAGATACGGGTGGTGATTTTGCTGTCGGTTTGCTACCTCTTGGGACTGGGGATCATCCTGAAGCTCGGATTTCTTAGCGGAGGGACAGCATGGCTGTTTCTATTTCTGGTAGCAACAGCACTTTTTCTGGGACTCAAGGCTGCTCTTATCGCCCTGGTTGTCAACGGCGCCACTCTTGTCATCGCCGGATGGCTGATTTCCTCGTCACGCCTCGGTCTTGATTTTCCATATTTTACATCACACCTCGGGGCTATGATATCCGGTATAAACTTTCTGATCCTCAATGCAGTCGGTGCGGTGTCAATTTATATTATGCTTCAAGGCCTAAAAGAAATGGCCCATAATGAACGAGTGGCATCCTCCAAACTAGAACAGGAAAAAATACTCCTCATCGCTTCGCAGTCCAAACTCAACGAGGAGGTCGCCATTCGGCGAAAAACCGAAGCCAAACTTCAAATTGCCCACGATGAGCTAGATTTGCGAATTAAAGAGCGGACGTGCCAACTAGCAGAAAAGAATGAGCAGCTAAACCAGGAAATTGTGGATCGCAAAAGGGCTCAGGTAGCCGCCGAAAAGGCCAATCGGGCCAAAAGCGAATTTCTTGCCAATATGAGTCACGAATTGCGCACACCGCTGAATCACATCATCGGTTTCACCGAACTGATTGCAGATCAAAAAGTAGGGAAACTCAATGACATGCAGGCCGAGTACCTCTCCGATTCGTTATCCAGCAGCCGTCATCTGCTATCATTGATTAACGATGTATTAGACCTTTCCAAGGTAGAAGCCGGAAAAATGGATCTGGAAGCAACGAATGTTGACTTAAAGGAGGTTTTGGAAAACGGGTTAATTATGATCAGGGAGAAAGCCTTTGCCCATAGTATCCAACTCACCTCAGAGTTTACCGATCTCCCGGCCACAATTCGAGCGGATGAGCGCAAACTAAAGCAAATTACCTACAACCTGCTATCTAACGCTGCCAAGTTTACGCCGGACAACGGACGAATCCATTTGTCCGCCCGCAAGTTGGTACCCGTCAACGGTCAACTCGTGGCAAGTAATGGGAAAAAGATCATCTTGCCCACCGAGAGGGATTCACAATCCCCTGACCTTCGTGAGTTTGTTGAAGTGGTCGTGACGGACACGGGAATCGGTATCAGCAGAAAAGACCTCGAATTAATTTTTGATCCATTTGAACAGGTCGAGAGTACAGCAAGCCGCAAGTTTCAGGGAACAGGGCTGGGACTGTCACTGACCCGGCGTTTGGTTGAAATTCACGGCGGAAACATCTGGGCCGAAAGTGGCGGAGTCGGTCAAGGCAGCCAGCTGAGGTTTGTCATTCCAGCTTGATCTATCCCTGCCGTGCCGGATCCTCGGCAGGACTTTTTCTGGGTTTACTTTGCAGTACCCTTGGCTGGAAGCCCTCTAATCCCTATCGTCCCTCAAATAGCAATTGGCTATCCTGAAGGCTCGTTTCCTGCGGAGTTTATTCTTTTTGTCCGACTGATTAACCAACATCGCAAACACCCAAAGCGCTAAACTTTATTAGAAAACAGCCGATAGGCCAATTATTAATGATTTTTAAGCTTTTCCCTTTGAAATCGGTGTCTTCAGTGGCGAAAAATTATTTTACCATATTTACAAATGCATGTGCTGATTGAATAAAGCCACTCAGTGTGACTCGGAGACGGTAATACAATAAACAGGGCATCCGTTAACATATGTTTATCACTGCATTATTTTCTTTAGCAGTTGCCATAGGGGCCATTTTTTGGGGGCATTACGTCCTTTATAAGGATCCCCAAAATGTATTAAACCGGCTTTTTATGGTTCTCTGCATCGCAACCGGCTATCAGGCATTCGTTGAATTTGAGATGATCAAAGCCAATAATGCGGATACCGCCGCTTTCTGGATGAATTTGACCTTTACGTGGACGGTGCCGCTATCGTTGGTTTTTCATTTTGTCATCATATTTACCGATAATTTAAAACAGTTTAAGCCACGCCTGTTAAATTTTATCATTTATGCACCAGCGGTATTTTTTTCATGTTATGAATTGATTGCGATTCAATGGATTCCCAAAAAGATCAAGTGGGGTTGGGCCTATGTGATGCCGCAGGATCCCATAATCCAATTTTGGATGATAAGTACCGCCGTTTGGAGTGTGTTTGTCATAATCACCTCATTTTATATGTGCTGGCGATGCTATTTAGCAACCGATGAATATAGAAAAAAACAACAAGCAAAGTACATCGCTCTGGGCACAATCAGTTCCGCTAGTTACGTTATATTTCTTTTTGTCATTCAAGAACTGAACCCTGATAGTCTCATTGTCAGCTTCCCGGCTGATCTGGCCTTAAGTTTGTTTATTGGCTATGCAATGGTCAAATATAAGTTATTTATTGTAGGGCCGGAATCCGTTGCCAGAGATGTTGTATCGGCGATGTCCGATTTCTTGTTTTTAGTTAACGGGGATGGGAGAATATTCTTTGTCAACCAGGCCGTGCTGAATAATTTCGAATACGAAGAAGCGGCGCTATTGGGCAAACCAATCAACATGATCGTCAGAAAGGAGGATGAAAAGCGGCTATTGGCCGAAATAGACAATATTCAAAATGGAACCACCACGGCCAGTAAAATATTGGAAACAAATTTGCGAACACGGTCCGGCCAAAAAATACCCACCTCTTTATCTCTTTCATTCGTAAAAGACAAAGCGAATAAACTGCAAGGCATCGTCTGCATTTGCAGGGACGTCACCGAGCTAAAGCGGACGGAAAAAAAACTCATTCATGCAAAAGAGGCGGCTGAAACTGCCAACATCGCCAAGAGCGAATTCCTCTCCAACATGAGCCACGAGCTTCGTACTCCATTAAACCATATCATTGGATTTACCGAACTGATTTTGGATAAACATCTCGGGCCATTGAACAATGATCAGCAGGAGTATCTCACCGATGTTCATACGAGCAGCAATCATCTTCTTTGCCTGATCAATGATATCCTCGATCTATCTAAAATTGAATCTGGTAAATTCGAGCTTCAACTTGCCGATGTAAATCTCAAGGAAGTTTTAGAAAACAGCCTGATAATCATCAAAGATAAAGCCCTGAAGCATGATCTGCGACTTTCCCTTAGCTGCGCGAGTATATCTGAAATCATAAGGACCGATGAGCGCAAATTGAAACAAATCCTTTATAATCTGCTATCAAATGCCGTGAAATTCACACCGGACAATGGTAAAATCTGCTTGGCGGCGAACAAGGTTTCAGGCACTGATCTATCATTATCCGGGTTTTCGCCAAATCCTGCTGAAGAATTCATTGAAATTTCAGTGGTCGACAGCGGTATCGGCATCAACCCTGAGGATCTGGAACGGATTTTCAATTCCTTTGAGCAGGTCGAAAACTCAGCGCGCCGGAAATACCAGGGCACAGGCTTGGGCCTGTCGTTGACAAATAAATTCGTCGAAATTCTCGGCGGCAGGATTTGGGCTGAAAGTGAAGGCAAAAATAAGGGGAGCAAATTCAATTTGATTATTCCGGCATCGCCCTCGGCGAAAAAAAGCTAATTACACTCGCAGACTTTGCTGCATAGCTTCTTCAGCCGCCAGGAGGGCCTGGAATATTTTATCTGTGAAAATCTTTGAAGATCTGCGTCCCATAATTTTTTATCACCTTTCGCATTTCGTGCTTCCTATTTCTGATTTTAATTGATGCGCGCTTAATCCAGCACCCTTCCAGGGGGCTTCCTGAGGCCTTCCGCTCTGTGGGAGGAGCATCACCAAAACGTCAAGTTGTGACATCTATATTATCCTTTGGAAACAATTTCGCGATGATAACCAGGAGGACCAGGGTTACCAGGGTCAGAACGATATAAAGCCCCCAGGTTTGGTCACTGAAAGCGTGGGTAATACGGGTTATGAACCCCGCGCTTTTAAATACGTTAACCTCCCCGATCTGCGCCGGTTTGGGTTCAATGCTCAGCAGCACATCCTGAACCAGGGACAGATCGTAGACCGGCGCGGATGCATCCGGATTTCCGCCCAAAAGCTCATACTCCCCGGTTACCGCCGCCAGAAAAATGAGGCTTCTGGCCCGGTAAAACGCTTGGATTTTTTTGATTTCAAGGGGTTGATTGTCACCATGCGCCATGGTTATGCGAAGTTCAGACCGATCCTCCGGGAAATGCCGCATATCGACTTTAAGCCTTGATTCCTTCTTATCACGACTGGCCCAACGCATGATTTTCCATGGCTGCCGGCCCCTGCCGCCGTTTTTGGGGGTTTCAATAACCACCTGCCGGTCGAATATGCCTTCGGCACTGAGTTCGATGGCAACCCAGGGTGAGGATAACGGCGGAAGTTTCAGGAGCCAGGTCGTACGGTTGCTTTCCCTATCGTAGGTCCGGTCGGCCTCAAGGTCTAATTTTTGGATTTCACGTTCGGTATCGAAAAAAGGAACCTGCCGGCCGCCTTTAACCAGCCGGATACCGCTCTGGTTCGGTTCTTTGCTGATCTGCCGGTCAAACACCAAACGAAACAGTCCCGGCCCGGAGATCGTTACCGGGGCTTTCCAGGTATACCCGTCCAGGTTGAATGGGCCGCCCATGGCAGCGAATTCCTGGACGTAATCTACCGGACGCCAGTCCATGTTTGTTTGAATGGGCAGAAAATTCAGTACTTGTCCGACACGGCGTTTTTGGTCTCCGGCGATTTCAAAAATTCCGACTGAATTGTCCAAACCGGTTCTGGCCGTGTAGACGCCCGGTCTATCAGCCAGGAACACAAGACGCGGGAGTCGGGCCTTGATCCGAAATGAATGAACGCTGCCGATAAGCCGGCCTCCGGCATTCAAGCGGATGATCAGAGATTGACTCGGCCAGCGGCGTTTGATTTTGATGGTCAGTTTTTTTTCGTCGCGATTGACCGTAAAAACATTGCCCGTGTCTATTTTCTGAAACTGCTTCCGTCCGGAAACAATGGCCTCTTTGCCAATCGTCCATGTTCCCTGGAATTGAGCCTGGGTGATTAACTCGATCTGTTCCAGCCAGATGCCGGAGCCGGGAAGCATCGACTTTATCTCAATCACGTCATGGTGGGTGTCACGTTTAAATTCAGGTTTAAAATAGTCATACGCATATCCGCGGCCCAATTTAGTTCCGGAAACAACAATTTTTTCAATGGGCAAAGGGGTCTGTCGCCAGCGTTTGTCATATCCGAAAAAACGGAATTTGAATCTGCGGTAATTATTCGGTTCGATATTGATGTCGGCCAGGGTCTGTTTGCCCGTATTGTAGATCGCTGCGTTTTGGGCGACGACCTGCCACTTCTCCCGGCCCAAGGCCTCTACATCGACCTTTCCCATGCCTTGGGGATCGGAAACGATTACCCGGAGATGGTCTGCCCGGATCATATCCGGTATTGAGCCCTCCCAGAGCAGACCGTGGTCATCGCTCAACTCGATTGTCTCAGGTTTGAGCATGACGGAGACCGGGCCGCTTTCTTCCCGCCAGTACAACTCGAATGAGCGCGGTTGGTTATCCGGCCCATTCAGGACCAGATCCACTGTCTGCCCTTTGTTCGCCGTGCTTCTCCCGGTGCCGGACATGACATGCAGCCCGGGCGGCAGGACCGTCTCGACAATGCCGGGATTTGCAACTTCCAGCCCGGCCTGCTTCCTCCAGTTAGCGTCCTCGGCGCCGGCCGAGCTAAAAAATCCGAAAACCAGGAGAAGGAGCGTTAAACCTTTTTGATTTCTGTTTTGCATTATCATCCTCATCGGATAGAAAACGTTGATAAAGAAAAGACACCAGCATCAATACAACCGCCAACCCGACTAATGAAGCCACACGGTACAGCTGCCCGAGTTTCCACAGGTCCATTAGAAATATCTTCAAAGATGTGACTACCAAAAGAATCAAGGCTGCCCAGCGCACCCGCACCTGGGAAAGTTTTATCCCCACCAGCAGCAGCCCACTGGCATAGATCAGCCAACTCAGGCTGTATCCCAGCTGGTGAGCCAGACTGCCATGGGTCAGCAAACTGAAATAACGACCCTGGGTACCGAATGCACTGGCGATTTGAATATTCATCACCAGAAAGGTCATGACTGCCAGCAGGATGCTCCAGAATGCTTGCCGGTTCAAAGCCGGGACAGGCCAGTTTTTGTCTGTCTTTTTCAGTGCCAGTACGGTCATTACGGCCAAAATGATCATATAAACCAGCGTAGGCGTATTCAAAATCGGTGTGATGGCGGCAAACTCAAACTTGAAGCGAAACGGCAGAACCGCTGCCTTACCGATACCGAACAGAATCAGCCCCAGTCCCGCCAACCTAAAAGGCCGATCGAGCCGGCGCGGCCACATGAGCAGACCCAGCCCGTAAGCGAACCATCCCGCAGCCGATGCCCCCGCCATAGACATGGTGTGGCTTCTAAACAGGGTAAATGTTTGGCCCGACTGAAGAAACGTGCCCTTTTCCAATTTCAAAAACAGGAAACTCACCATCAGGAGCATCACCAGGAAAAGATTTTTGACGCTGACTGCGGTCTCCCGGTAAGGCTCTTTTAAATACAGTACCAGCAAGACGGCCATAATCGGCAGGTAGGCCAGCAGGCCCAGGTTGAACAACGGTCGCATTGCCGGGACGGCCTGGGGATAAATAAACGGAAACAGGATCAGCACGGTCGTCGCCAGGCACAGAAGGATTAATCCGGCCTGACGCATGGTGTCTGTCAGGGTAGTTATTTTCCATAGGATCGAGCCATATCCGGCCCAGACCAGGATGTAGCATATTGTCTGCAGGTGGTTGTCGCCCGGCAGAAACCTGAAATTTGCTCCCGGGCTTGCAAATACATCGGCAATAACCAGATTCAGCAGCCCAAATCCGGTGCCCAAAGCCAGCCACAGAAAAAAATTCGGAAGGTCCATTCTTCGAAGCAGACGATCCGGAAACCCACTGAGTTTAACGGCGGCGGCCAGCGCCACGATGGCTGCCGCCACAGACAACACCGAACTGTTGAGCACGGGGAGGCTTTGGGGGTTTTTCATTTGCGGGAGAAAGGCAAACAGGAGCATCAGTCCGGCCGGTGCCATAAATGCCGCCACCCAGCGAAGCCCGGGATGCGCCACTCGGCGGTTTAGCCAGAGCAGGGCCGAGGCTTCGCAGACCAGGGTCAGTCCGATCCATCCGTAGTCCAATAGCAGCACCGGAATGGCCGATACATAAAACAATAAGGCGCCGCCATGGAATGCGATGATGGCATTTTTCTCGGGCTTGTCCTTCAGCGTCTTGAGCATCGAAGCCACCCACGGAAATTTGAGGACAAACAGGATCATGGGCAGCCAACCTGAATATGCCCGTGGATAGAGACTGTCTGCAGCCCAGATGATAAAAAATCCCTGTAATGCTTCAAACAGCGCCCATGCCATCCAGACCCGGTTCCATGTTTCAGCGGTGCGGAAATATGCAAACGGCATGATCAGGGCAACCGCAAACAACGGCCCGGCCCATTGCAGGGTTGCCGGGTGCAAAACACTGTCAACCGGAGCGAGCATCCAGATCCCTTCCGTAAATACGGCCGCCAGGAGGGCGACAATCCCCAGGGGCTGAAAAGACAGCCGTTTGCACAGAAACAGCGTCAGGCCCAGAAAACAGACCAGGGTGGTCATGCCCGGGTGAGGGTTGAGGTTTTCCTGAATCATAAAGGCCGCAGCCAGCAGCAAAAAACCACCCACTGCCGGAGAGGCGGACATCCACTCGACGAGGCCGGGTTTGCGCTTCTTAGGGTCGGCAACGTCTTTATCCAAGTTCAAGGAGCTGATCCAGCCGGGTAGTCCTCGGAGGACAAAGAACACCGCCACACAGAGCACGGCTCCGGCAAACAACAGAAATCCGTAAAATCCCAGTCCAATCAATTCAGACGGTACCTGTAAAATCCATGTCAGCCCGGTGACAACAAGGATCAGCACCAGTAAGGCGACTTGAACGAGGGCGCCAAACAGCAGGCAGATGGTGATTCCCAATACTTGCAGACCCAGGGCCATGGGCCAGAACCAGAATGAAACATTGGGTTCTTTGAATACCGCCGCCAGGCTCAATCCGGCAATGGCGATCGGAAAAATTCTAAACCAGTGTAAAAATGATTTTTGCATACCATATTTTTTTACCAGGAGAACCGGCCCGAACCCGGCAAATACACCGTAGATCAGGAAAAGAAGATTGCTCCAGGAGACGATTCCGGGCTGAAAACTTATCAAAACCCAGGTTAGGGCGGCTGCAAACGTCATCACGGAATAGGGGATCACCCGTCGATGCCATCCCTTGTTTCGAAAGGCCAGGATGATGGAACCCATGGCCCCGGCCGTGCAAAGCAATAAACTGGTTTCGTTGGAATGCTGAAGCAGAATAAAGGCCAGGACCATCACCGAAAGATAAAGAATGTTGCCGGCCGAGGCTACAGCCGCAGACCGGTCGGGACGGCTTTTCGTCAGATCGATGATTACGGTGAAAAGTGCAAGGTTGGCGATCCACACCCAGGCGATGGTGAATGACGGAACCCGGCTGTCGCCGAAAAATGAACCAAACGTCAGGGCCACCAGGGTGCCGACGGTAGCGACCAACAGCAGGAGGGATGAATCCAGGCGTTTTATCACCTGATAGAGTCCGGCGTTGACAATCGACAAGTATACAAACAGCATGACCAGGCTGCCCTGGCCGGGATCGACGAGAATCGGCGTGGCATAGGCCCCCAGGGCCCCCAGCACCGAGACGGCAATCCGCCGGTGATACAATGCCAGCACAAAGGCCGCCGCTGAAACGACCGTCAGCAGGAAGAAACCGACCAACTCCGGTAAAAAATGATAATAGAGGGTGGCGGCAAATACGACCATATAAAGAACGCCGATACCGCCCGCAGCCAGGGTCTGGCGGGTGATATCATAGCGGCTGCGTTTAAATCGACCGGAAGATACAATTAGCGCCAGACCCACCAATGCCCCTATGGCGAGACGCAATTCAGGGGGAATCAGGTTGCGGTCTATGGTATATTTAACAAAGAAACCGGCCCCGATAAACAGTGCGATTCCACCGAGCCAGGCAAACAGTTTAATCCCGGTAAACTGCTCCCAATCCACGTTTTCCTGAAATTTTTTCCACTGCCTCGACCATTCGCTCGGTCGCCGGGATTCGGCTTCAGGGGGCATGTCCACCGGCTTTTCCTCAGCCTGTTCAACCACGACTCGTTCCGGGCGAGATACCGGCAAAGGAGGCGGTTTGGGCACAGCAGCTTTCGAATCCGGTGCGATCGTCTTTTCGTCGACCACATCCTCCGGTTCCTTAGTATCCAAACCAACCGATTCGGCCGCCTCCCGCTTATCACTTTCCGCTTCCGCCGCTTCTTCCTCGGCAGTTGCGCGTACCAGCGTCTCTATTCTACTGATTTTCTGAATTAGATCGGAATGGGTCTGCTCAAGACGATCCAATCGCGATGAAAGATTTTTTCTCAGGCGGCTGACTTTGACAAAAAGAACAACAGGCAAACCAATCAGTATCAATAATATGATCGATATGGTCCCTACTATGATCGACATGGTTCCTCCATGAGTTCAAAAAGCCATAAACATCGGTCCAAATTCTCGCACGATCCAACACTTTCTAATGCGCTTTACCGACAGAATTTTTTAAGCAAGTATCGTGCCGGTTTTGCAGCTCGTCAATGCGGAACCGACCGATCTGCAGACGTTGACCTTGCATGCCGGCGCCTTCAATTTTATCATCGAACTCACCGGCATCACCCGGCATGTTTCCAAGTGCGAGGAAGCGGTTGATGCGATCGCCGCCTGTGCGTTGGTTCCTCGCATCAATCTGGTTGCTTTCAGTTAGTTATTTTGGTCCGACAAGCTTGCTTTGCCGTTGATTTTCTGCTTTCGTCGAAATGAAGGCAAAATTGATTAGCTTACTTTTTCCAAGATTATCGAATTTGATCATACCAGCTTTATGATCATTGGACTTTTTTGGAAAAAAGATGTAATGTAACACTCGAAGATCGACAGGGACCAACAAAAAGCGTCGGATTAAATCGTGCGGTTCGAATGGGATCCAGAAAAGGCGAAGCAAAATTTGAAGAAGCACGGCGTGTCTTTCGAGGAAGCGTTAACCGTGTTCCATGATCCGTTGTCGGCAACTTTTGATGACCCGGATCACTCAGTCGGCGAGTACCGTGAAATCACAGTGGGACTGTCCTCTAACGAACGCTTACTCGTTGTCGCTCACTCAGAAAGAGAAGAAAGTTTGCGAATCATCAGCGCGCGATTTGCAACTGCGCACGAGAGGAAAAAACATGAAGGATAGACGCAAAAAGAGCCTGGACGAATTACGTCCGGAGTACAATTTCGATTATTCAAATGCTATTCGAGGAAAATATTACAAGAGGCTAATTGAAGAGGGATCTAACGTGATCGTTCTTGAGCCCGATGTTGCTGAAGCTTTCCGCGATTCAGCTTCAGTAAATGAAGCGCTAAGATCACTTTTAGACCTAACTCGTTCTACACAGCGCCTGACACGTCGCTCGAGCGATCGTCCGTAACCTCACTCCACTGATCTTTTAATCAAAAAAAAAGTATGGTGTCAAATCTTGATTATTGATTAATTTGCCGAAATACTCACAAATCAAGATCTGACACCTAATTTCAAAGTTCGAGAAAATGCTGCCAAAATTTAATTTATGACAAACCGCTACAAATATGAACGGTAGTAATTTGATGGTTGAGCATCAGCAGCGACGCTGAGCTATAAAATGGTCACTTTTCGTTCGGGCACTAATTATCAACAATCTACCTTGGTCCGACCCCACAACTTCACCCTTGCTGTCAGCTACTGCGGTTTCAACGGTTGTCTCGATGTTCTTTTCATGGGTGTCGATTAGCGGTTCTAAGCGGTGAGATTCATGGACCTCACCGGGGGTCACTTCAGTGTCGGTAATGACTTCAGCCTTTTGATCAACGCCGCGATGTATTTGATATTTAAGCAATGTCCCTCAATATCCTCTATATCGTCCTAAGCTTCAAAATTGAGGAAATTTTACCTATCCAGTTTCTCTCTAAAAATTCTCTGGTGACTATCGATGTTTGAACAGTATAGCCTTTTTATTTTCTCTTGACACGCTTCAACGTTTCTGCTATGGGTGTGGCCAATCATATCTGATCTATTTTTTCTCCTGTGGTTTTTACTACTAAAATACTACGATTTTGTATCTCCGCCCCTTCAGACCAGAAAGTCTGCTGCCCCCGACCGGTTAAGTTGAAGACAATTTGTCCTTTTTAATCTTTGAAACGGATATCCTTGGCCTTTCTGACTGAACCCGATTCCCTAGACAGTCAATTTTAACTATTTTTAGCAAACTTCTATGCTAAATTAGTCGATAAGATTCACAGCGGTCAATATACGTATTTTTTCACACTAATCCGTCTTTTGGGGGGATGGCGGTGAAAAAAAAATCGTATCAACACATCTATTTGATCGATTCTTCCAGTACCGGGAAACGTTTAACACCCCGAACCATCCAGTTTTCTTATTGCTGTACCTTCATTGTTCCGCAAACCCACAAATCAAATATTTCAAATACCCTATCCCCAATACGCTGTTCGGAGCCTGCCGGATATTCCTATTTGCCGGAGAACCGAATCGGTCTCTCGCCAAGACGCAGGGTCGCCAGGTTTAAAATCGAAATTAATCATGGCGGGCCTTGCGCTCTTGCTGCCAAATATATCCCTCAAACCTTTCGACGTCTCGCTGTTGAAAGGTCTTTAATGCGGCCTTGCCTTTCAAAAATACGAAGAACAGAGCGTCAAAAGGTGCCAATACGTTGGCCTTCGGGGAGGTTTCGGTCTCTTCGAGGGCTTTAAATTCCAACTCAAAAGAATCCAGCCGGTTAGGTTGGCAGCTGCGCTGACTGATCAGCGTACAACCTCGATGTATGGATCGTTTTTCCGGTAATTGAGTTGCACGTTATTCTTTCCAACTACATCTGAAAATGGGGATTCATTTATGAAGTAAACCATTTGATCCTTAATTGTATTAGCGATAACCGGCAGAGGGGATAGATCGGTGGGGAACGGTTGTTTGGCTGCCTTCCTGGACAGCTAAGGAGGTAAAACTATGAACTGTAAAACAAATTATAGGCACTGGGGCGTTTTTTCTTTCTTGCAAACCCTATTGTCTTTGAGTTGCATCGGGCTGGTGTTCAGCATGAGCGTTATGCCCATCCAACCGAAGAAATCACCAAGCTCACGGCTTCCGATCCCCAGTCCTTGAAACCATACAAATAAGGAGATGAACCATGAGAAAAAGGGCATTGTTCTTTATGTGTTTGATGGGCCTTCTCGCACTCTCACTGCCGCCGGCTAGTGTGGAGTCCGAAGCGGCTGTTGGCGATTTTATCGCAGCCTGGGAATCTAGGGGTACAGGCGACGGGCAGTTCAGTTACCCCAGCGGCGTCGCCGCCGATGGGGCCGGCAACGTCTATGTGGCTGATTACATTAACAACCGGATCCAGAAATTTGACTCAAACGGCACCTACCTCGCCCAATGGGGCAGCTATGGCTCGGGCGACGGGCAGTTCTATAGCCCCCGGGGCGTCGCCGCCGATGGGTCCGGCAACGTCTATGTGGCTGATAGCTCTAACCACCGGATCCAGAAGTTTGACTCAAGCGGCAACTACCTCGCCCAATGGGGCATCTTTGGCTCGGGCGACGGGCAGTTCAGTAACCCCTATGGTGTCGCCGCCGATGGGTCCGGCAACGTCTATGTGGCTGATAGATCTAACCACCGGATCCAGAAGTTTGACTCGAGCGGCAGCTACCTCGCCCAATGGGGCATCTCTGGCTCGGGCGACGGGCAGTTAAGGTACCCCAATGGCGTCGCCACCGATGGGTCCGGCAACGTCTATGTGGCTGATAGATCTAACCACCGGATCCAGAAGTTTGACTCAAGCGGCACCTACCTCGCCCAATGGGGCATCTCTGGCTCGGGCGACGGGCAGTTCTTCCTCCCCTGGGGCGTCGCCGCCGATGGGTCCGGCAAGGTCTATGTGGCTGATACCGATAACCACCGGATCCAGAAGTTTGACTCAAGCGGCACCTACCTCGCCCAATGGGGCAGCCATGGCTCGGGCGACGGGCAGTTCACGTACCCCTATGGCGTCGCCGCCGATGGGTCCGGCAACGTCTATGTGGCTGATACCTATAACCACCGGATCCAGAAGTTTGACTCGAGCGGCACCTATCAACTTGCGTGGGGGGCCGAATATCATTTTAATTCCCCCCACGATATCGCCATTGATGAATCGGGTAACGTCTATGTGACTGACATGGACAACGAGAGGGTGCAGGTGTTTGATAATGCCGGCAATTTTATCACCGAATGGGGCAGCTCTGGTTCGGGCGACGGGCAGTTTGACCGCCTGCGCGGCATCGCGGTGGACGGATCCGGCAACGTCTATGTGGCTGACATGGGCAACGACAGGATTCAGGTGTTTGATACTGCCGGCAATTTTATCGCCAAATGGGGCAGCTCTGGTTCGGGCGACGGTCAGTTTGATTACCCCCACGATATCGCCATTGATGAATTGGGTTACGTCTATGTGACTGACAAGAACAACTACAGGATTCAGGTATTTGATACTGCCGGCAATATTATCGCCAAATGGGGCAGCATTGGCTCGGGCGACGGCCAGTTTTACCGTCCGAACGACATCGCGGTGGACGGATCCGGCAACGTCTATGTGGCTGACAAGAATAACCACAGGATTCAGGTGTTTGATACTGCCGGCAATTTTATCATCAAATGGGGCAGCTATGGCTCGGACGACGGTCAGTTTCGTTACCCCCACGATATCGCCATTGATGAATTGGGCAACGTCTTTGTGACTGACATGGATAACGACAGGGTTCAGGTGTTTGATACTGCCGGCAATTTTATCGCCCAATGGGGCAGCTCTGGTTCGGGCGACGGGCAGTTTAAATACCCGCGCGGCATCGCGGTGAACGGATCCGGCAATGTTTATGTGGCTGACATGGACAACGGAAGGATTCAGATATTTGAAGGATATATCCAGGATCAAGACAGCGACGGTGTGCCAGATGATGAGGACGACTGTCCCGATATTCCCGGGGCCGAGTATCTAAATGGCTGCCCCCACGCCGACGAGACCCACGTCTCCATGAAAATCATCGACCTGCAGCGCAGTGGTGAGTGGTGCGGCTACCATCCCAACGGCTGGGCGAAGATCGCCTGCGAGGTGGACTTGGAAGGAGTGAAAGTCAAAGTGTTCGACCGCAATAACGCCGATTTTAAAGCATGCTACGGGCTGCGGCCGCGCCGGCATCTGCTCGATGACATTTATGAGGCTGACATCGGCTTGTTAGGAATGTGCGAGACGGACGATTTAGGCGAATGTATGATCGGAGAAGACCATCCGGGCAAGTTCATGGTGATAGCCAAATATGCCGAAAATATGGATAACGGCCCGTGGGTCTACACGGCCAAGTTCAAGAATTTTCTCAGGAACCGTTCCGGCTGCTGGTGGCATTATGAGCAAGATGACAGCGACAACGGCAGTTTTACACCACCGGAGATCCTCCACAAAAAGCTGCGCATCATCAAGCTGATCCGCAGAAACGGTGCGGTAAAATATATGGGCGGCTGGAAGACCCTGGTGACCGGCTCTCAGCTGGATGTCTATCATCCGGAATACACGATCTGGGAAAACGAGCAGGAACTGTATCCGTTAATGTACACCTCAGCCGAAGACTGGGAGGTGGATGTGTGCCTGACGGTCCCTGAAGGCTACAGCCTGGTGGGCATCCTGGATGAGGACGAAAACGTGGTGACCACGGAACAATGCATGCACACGCTGATTGCGGGTGAAACCCAGGTGCTTTTGTTCGATGTGGCGGACATCGGCAGCCCCGAGCCGGAGTTGATGTTCAACTTGACCACCAAGCACCACGGCAAGGTCAAAAAGATCAAACGCAAGGTGCGCGGGGTGCGCAAGTGGAAAGAAAAAAAGCTTGAGAAAAAAGCGCATAAGAAAATCAAAAAGCTGAAGCGCAAGTGGAAAAAACACGCCAAAAAGATCAAGAAGAAAATGAAGAAGAAGGCCAAAAAAAAGAAAAAGATTGTTGCCGTGAAGTAATTACCTATTGGTGCTGATTGGCGATCAATTAAGCAAGAACATTAAACCGGGGCCGGCGCGCTGCGGTAACTATGTTTTCAGCAGCCGCCGGCCTTGTTTCGTTGTGCCTGGAAAGTACTGAACCAATATTTGACACAAGTCATACCCTAGGAGCTTTGGGGACGCCCATAAAATTATAAGTTTATCCGTCGCTGGTCAAAATATTATAATTTTATGGGCGTCGGAGCAGCCGACAAGGCTGCAATCCAGCGGGTGAAAGCCCCGCCGTGTCAGTTGCTGGTGTCGGACATGTAGTGATGCCACATCCCGGGGCAAGTTACCAACCGGGCGATGCGTGGTGTAAACGGCCCGGCCGCCCCAAAGCTTAGCTTTAACGGTGGGTGCAACCTGGGGGCCTAGCGAGCGTGGGAGCCTGAACATAACGAAATGACTGCCCTTCGGCTGTGCTCAGGACGTTGAGCTTGTCGAACCGCAGCCTCGAAAAAGAATTCCCTGTAATGTGCTATGGAGTCGGACCAAGCTGAATGCCTTATAATTAATGATTTACGCTAAAAGTACTCTCCTATTTGGTATATTTTTGGATATTGTCATGGCCTCATTTTTCCCCAAGTTCTAATTCCAGTGTAAAATTCCTTTTGACAAGCGAAACTGCCCTCGCTATTTGGATGGAATACGGTCCCGCTAAATTGACTGATTCATTTGATGGGCTACAGTTGAAGTCGACGCACAATTTACGTTTTCTTCGCTTGATTCTTGCTGAAGAAGCAATGTCGTATACTTTCCTTTGAAGGCATTGGATCCTCCTTTTCGTCAATAGCTGCGGGGCATAGGGGATATTCCTCGGATTTACGGTGTGCAAAATTGAATATATCATGTTAATCCTGAACATGCCTCGAAGCAATCTCGATATCGAAAAAAATGAACGTCGCATCTTCCACACGGCTAGCGAATCTGCGATGAGAGGACAGCAAATAGTCGAGGAGCACGGATGGAAACCTCTAGAAAGAGCACAAATCTGAGAATCCGAGGAGCGTCCTCTGATACCCTTGGGTAAACCACAGTGAAAAAGAGTTTGTCCGTGGTGATGTGCATAACAATACCGCGGAGTCGTTTAATTCTCCGCTGGAACGAGCTGAGCAAGGGGTTTTTCATTTTATGAGTCCAGAACATCTGCCGTGGTATTTGAATGAAATAGGTTTCCGATGGGCTCATCGCGTGCCCAAGGAGATTGTAACCAAACATCGTCGGCGAAAAACCGTTATGGTTGCCCTGCCGGTGATTGATATGCTCAGATTTTTACTAACCCATGCGGTCGGAAAACAGCTGCGAAGGACAATGGACAGCAGTGTTCGAGTCCGGATTGCAATTTTATCCAGTGTATAGTAGCCTTTTTCTCGATCCTAGTTCCGTTTTTTATTGACTCAATCAAAGCTTTAAAATAATATGCCAGTATTGATTCTCTTTTGATGCCTGACCTCTATCTCTACTCAGTTTCCATTGGGAACCATCTATTATTCTGCTGACCTCATTCTCATTTCGTTTCTCGCCATTTAGCTTTAATTGTTTTCTCAAATAGCTTTGTCAATCATTATGCTTTATTGGTGAGGTTCCACATGGAGAAGCCCTTCAAAATATGCATGCCTTACTCCTAATAGGTTGAGGGTGTTCTGTTGAGAGCAAAAATAATTAGAAATACAGCTTCAAAGCGCAGGGTGTGCTGTAGTAGTAAATTACTGCAAACGCTTTGCAATACAAAAGATGTGGTTAAGGGGACAATCCCGATAGACACCATGCGAGCGAGTGCAGAACCGGCAAGTGCGCTTGGCTCCCCGAATGAAAGCTGGGGGGAAAAGATTGAATAGTGAATTAGCACTCAATTCTTGTAAAGATAACTCACTATTCAAGCTTTAACCTGAATTAAGAGTTCCTGACCGAGACCTTACGGGCCTAAACAGCTTACATAGACCCAAATCCAGGATACCAAAGAGGTCAATCGCGAGGACTGTCAAACCAACAACACAAAAGGAGGATTAAAATGAGTAAGCAGACGACGCACGATATTGATGTGGCCAGTAGGCGAGGCTTCATTAAGACGTTTGGTGGAGGATGTGCAGCGTTGCTTCTGTATGGTGGTAACGCTTTGGCGTACTTAGACAAAAATCCTTGGGCTGCGGGCAGGCCCCATCTCGACAGCCAGCTGGCGGAATATGCTAAGGAACGTTTTTTATTACATTGGAATTGTGCACAGGCGGTGATGGAAGCCCTCGGCCCCAAGTATGCCCGTGGTCGCGAGTGGATGGTAGCAGTTGACGCAGCATGTCCATTTGCGGCTGGTATGTGGAAAGGTAAGACCTGCGGCTCGTTTGCTGCCGCTTATATGGCAATCGGCCTGGCCCACAGCGCATGGCCTCCAAAGGACGCCCACTATGCAATCAATGCTGCAATAGAACGGGTGTTGGAATTCGACAAGGTCGCACTTGCCGAATTCAAGACTCTCGATTGCAGCGCGATCCATGGAGAGGATATGTCTATTCCAGAGGGTCGCAAGAGAGCTGCCGACAAGGGACAGTTCGTTTCAATATGTCCCAAGACAGTAATACTTGCTGTGAATCAGACGTTGAAGATTAACTAGGTTAGATTATTTGGGGCTCTCTAAAAGGAGACAAGCACTTGGAGGCTGGGTATATCTGTAAAAGGTATTCCGTATTCATTTATTATCTCCTGGCTGGCGTTCTTACCGAATTGTTTACCCTGGGCTATGCCTACGTACTGAGTGGAAAGTTCGGGCGCAGCAGCAGTAATCCTTCCACAGATAACCGCATCTCCCAAGAGGCATTATTACCTCAAAAACGAGGCAGGCGAACTTTCATCAACAACCGCTTCCGGTTTGAACAGCGTTGGGTGGATAAGACTTTTATATAATCCGAGAATCCGAGGAATGTCCCTGAGCATTGATGCTATGGAGCACAAGTATGATGAACAACTTCGGATCGTATTTGAAGCAATCACACAGCTCATTGAGAAGGACGAAATACCAAAGGAGAGAATCGGCTGTATAAAGGAAGGCCAGATCAAATACGGCAAACGCAGCCGTAAAATTGAAAAATCAAAGGAAAACTTTGGTGCCTGGACGTCATAAGATCAGAATAAGTCTATTCGGTCCCCATGGCTTCTCATTAGTTCCTATTGCAATCATACGATTATAGTAAATGCCATTTAATGAAAGGTGGGATTTACACATGTGTAGGATCAAATCAGTTACAGGTTTTTTAATGGGCATTCTAACCGTCGGGGCGCTTCTTAAAAAAAACATCTTGCTCGCCACCTTGGCTATCGTCGCAGGAGTCGGGTTTACCAGCTGCACCCAATACCCCATCATACTTACTAGCGACCCGGGGCAAAGCCCAACCGTCGCCAACACAGATCCGACCTTGTTACCTATTCATTTAGCCTTCGCTTATCGCTCCGGGGATCACGTCCTGATCGGGGTCTTGCCTGAGCCAGTCGGGCTTAATGAAGTGGCCCACGCTCAAAGCACAACCAAGCTGACCTTGGTCAAAGCGGGACGGCAATTCCTTCTGGCTTGGATTGACTCAGATAGACATTTGCACTGGCGCTTTCTGTCCGGCGGCGATTTGAGCGTGTTAAACGAGGGGGAATGGAGTGGTAGTACAGATATCGGTGGCGACATCGTGGATTTCACCGCCGCGTACCACCCAGTTACCGACAAGCTGTTGGTGGTCGTTTCTCAGAATAGAGATGATGAGGAGCCTGTGCCCTGCTTTGTCGCAGCAACCATCGATTGCTCCACCAACACGCTGGACGAAGTCGTCTGGGCTCGCTCTGGAGGGGACTGGAAAGACTCCAAGCCCAGCCTTGCGGTAGGCAGGACCGGTTTCCTGCTGGCGTGGGTCGAGAGCAATACTGTGGTCCCAGACGCCGACGAAGGTCGCGCAGGTCGCGTACGAGTCATACGCTTCGATGCCAACGGTGTGGCCGACACGACCTATGGTGGAGCGCTAATCGCCGGTCGCGATGAGTTCATTGGATCCGCTATGGGATCGGACCAAGCTGTATGCTTGCTAATTAGTGCCTGAACGAAAAGTCAGTGTTCAAGCGATTTGGCAGACCGACTAATTTCAATTCATTAAATTACTACCGTTTAGGGTGCCCCCGTCAGCTGTACTTCGATTTTGAGCAGAATTTTTTCAGAATTCAGGCATACCTCTGCGCTAGTAGTTGTGTTCTTTTACATCGGTTAATATTTTTATGCTGCTTTGCGTCGCTTTTGCTTCTTTAGCTCTTTTTGCTGAATCAAGTGACCTAGTATCTGTATATTTCGTGCTAATACCGCTAAGGCGACGTAGCGTTTAAATCCATGAAGACCGTGATCCAAGCAGCGGTCCAATCCGTGGTTTTCCAAAGCATTGATGCTTGATTCAACGGCTGAATGCTTGCGACGGGATTCAATAAATTCTTCGGAATGCTCTATTTCTTTATCTTTGGCGGACAACCGACCCTTTTTGGGTAGAACAACGTAATCCAATATATTGGCTAACTGCTTTTGGTTTTCAGGGCTATAAAAACCTTTATCAAAACTACATCCGACAATATTTTCGAATCTATCTTTGGCTCCTTGAGCCATGGCAACAGCTACCTTTTCATCGGTCTGTTGCTCTAATACCTGATGATAAAGAATGAATCCGTACTGATCTTTGAGCACGCAAACACCTAAGCCTAACTCTTGTGGCACGCCGGCTTTACCTTTGCTGATCCACTCGGTGTGCGGTTCAAAAATTGAGAAAACTTTTTCTTCATGCGGGATCTTCTCATCTAAAACTATTCGTCTGTGGATTTGATCGATTTGGCGTTCGGCATGACGAATATACTGTTCAACAATACTGAGTCTTAAATCCTGAGACAATGATAAGATTCCAAGCTCTCGTAAAATCTGAATCGTCTCTTTGGCCTTTAACACAAACCCCTGGCATACATTGATGTAATTTTGATGCTCTGCAATAATGAATTGATCTCTTTTTTGCTTTTTAGCTTCATCCTTGGATGTGGAGCGGTTCAACCTCTGGATACCACGCAGTAAGCCTTTAACTTGTTTTATATTATGATCATGTTGACGCCAAGCGGTGATGCCGATTTCAGAACAGATGATTGCAATCAGGCTTATCGTTTTGCGCATGGCATCAAAAAGTAGATTGGTGTCCGTCGGGTAGTGAACATCGGTTTCAACGACAAAGGAATCACAGCTGCCTCGTAATTCTGGCTCTCTATTTGTCGAAACAATACTGTGGCCGGCTTTAACAACAATTTGATTAATTTCGTCTAGTATCGACGGGGTCAGCAAAGCAATATTATCTCTGATGGTCTGCAGGGCGTAATTGGATTCAAAATCAGTTTCACTGTGGCCAAGCATTTGACGTAGTTTATGGTGATTGTTGGCCATCTCATGGACTTTGTCATAATCCCAGCTGCAGTTTAAGCGCAAGGTGCCTAAAACCAATATCTTCCATAGGTCCATGCCGGGTCTGCCAGTTTTATGATTTTTTTTCGGCACTATCTGTTTTAGAACATCGAAAACCTTTTCACGTATGTGAGGTGTGGTATAGATGTATTGCAAACCCATCAACAGCTTGGGGATTTCATCACGGGATTCGAGGTCAAATTCAATGTTGGCGATATTTTTTTTCCAAAATTCCATTTGCAAATCGATGACTTTTCGCATAGATTGTCTCCACGAAGATTTTCCAGGTTTGACTCAAATTGACTTTTCTACTTTGCGGGTAGAAAATCGGTATTTGGTGTTAATTCAAACATATACCTATCGTCCCCGAGTTAAGAATGCAAGTCATTTTTGCATTAAACTGGAAAATCTTCGTTTTACTTTTATGCGAACTTTAGCAACAATATCAGACGGTTCTGAATATCCGTTCGAACACTAATTAAGGATTTACGCTAAAAATAGTCCCCCATTTTGGCTTAGAGTAGTGTTTTTGACAACGAAAAGGACGGTTTCAGAAAAAAAGGCATCTCCTGATAGAAATAGAGCAGGCTTTCCCCCTTTAATTTACCTTTTTGACGGTAAAAAGGGCGTTTTAAGGCCGAAATGCGGCCTTGTTTTTAAGCTCATGCCTTAATTACCGGCGTTTTGTCTTGGTCCGATCCCAGCACGAACTTTTCGGTTGTGTACTTGTGAAAAGTGTAACGGAAGGATCTACAAAATAATGTAACCCGCTTTTACCCCGCCATCAGAATTAGAAGGGATCAAATGTTTATTGA
>Ga0049117_10000110_pt1 | contig 42345 bp, 5 predicted proteins | sample WorMetHERISLAND1_2_FD_55105 | JGI IMG/M metagenome (GOLD analysis project Ga0049117, IMG submission 55105) | Marine gutless worms symbiont microbial communities from Max Planck institute for Marine Microbiology, Germany - Olavius geniculatus... | ecosystem: Host-associated > Annelida > Digestive...
CTTTGACCGCGGTGTCGGTTTCGCTGATCACCGTACCGGCCATGTCCAGCGTCAGCTGGTAGCTGTCCACAAGCTGGATTCCGGCATTGCAGCCATATATTACCACCCCTTCAAGATTGACGCAGCCGCCGTCGGAATGAATCAAAAGGGCCTGCTCGAATTGCCTTAAGGTCAGATTGCGAACCGTCAGGACGGGCGAGGTCCCCGTATCCACGGTCAATCCGGTGTGCCATTCGTCCGAACCTTCCAGAATCGTCTGATCCTGGCCCGCTCCAATAATGCGTACACTCTGCTGCAGGGTGGCTGCGGGGGCTCCCGTGTAGGTGCCTGGTTCAAGACGGATCTCATAGATTCCCACAGTCTGCAACGGCAGCCGGTTGAGCATCTCCACCGCCGCCTGGAAGGTGTTCAGGGGATGGGAATCATCGCCCAGGTTCGCGTCGCTGCCGGATGGGGCCACATAAATGGCGTTGAGCACCGGGTAGTCGGCTGAATCGTTCGGATCCGTGCCGGCCTGGCCTTCCTGCAAACTGGTCCAGCCGTCGCCGTCTCCGTCATCGGAGCCGTCGCTTAGGCCAAACCACGGTGTATAGGATACGCCATCGCTGACCGGGTCGCCGATGCCCATCGGGTTGGTGTCCACATGGAACGGGCCGCTGTTGTCGCAGCCCCAGTAGTTGTAGGCGGCATCCACGGTGTCGCCGGCCGAGGCCTCATCGGCAAACACGGCCCAGCACCCGTTGCCTTCGAAATGGTTGAAGCGNAGCGCGGCACAGCANGTGAAAACCTCCACGCCGCTGACGATGTTGTCTACAATCAAGCAATCCGTCACCTGGTTGTGGGAACCGTTTTGCAGGACAATGCCGTGCTCATTGTTGCTGACCTGGACACTCTCAATCCGGATCGCATCGGCATCGACCACAATTCCGGCAACGTTTTGCTCAACGACACCATTGGTTATGACATTCTGGCCGCCGCCTTTGACGGCAAGCCCGGTGGTACATCCGCTGATTACCGTACCAGCCATGTCCAGCGTCAGCTGGTAGCTGTCCACGAGCTGGACACCCGTTTCGCAGTTGGAAATCACGGCATCGATCAAATTCAGGCAGCCGCCGTCGGCGTGAACTGCAATGGCCTGCTTAAAATCTTGCAGGGTCAGATCACGAATCGTAAAGTTTGAAAAAGCCCCCACGCTTAAATACAGCCCCGTGGTCCAGTTTTCCGACCCCTGCAGAATCGTCTTGCCGCTGCCGGATCCGGTGATGCTCGCGATCTGCTGCAAAATAACGGTGCTGTCCCCCTTATAGATACCCGGGCCAAGATGTATCTCGTAGGTACCCTCGGTCAGCTCCGGCAGACCGTTTATCCGTGCAATTGCTCCCTGTAAAGTTGCCAGCCGTTTTGTGCTGTCGCCCAGGTTGTCGTCGTCGGCATCAGGGCCACCGACATAAAATTTCGTAAGGTCCGGGTGGTCAGTCCCGTCATTGGCTTTCCTCTCATTGTCCTGGAATTCGGCCAGACTCGGCCAGCCGTCCTTATCCGGGTCTTCGCCCGCATCATTGACAAATGGATTCAGATCGTTGGCTTCCTCATATAGATCCGGCATGCCGTCATTATCATCATCCGGATCTATATAATCCGGGATACCGTCACCGTCGGAATCCGGATACTGAACCAGGAGTTTGAATATTTTCGCTTGGGACTGGTCGGCGAGCCATAAATGAGTACCGTCAAATGTCAACCCGATGGGGTTATTTCCAGGAGCATCAAATGAACAAAAAATGCTACCGGAAATATCCAGCACATAGACAGTGTTAGAAAAAATATCCACGTGCCATAAATAATCTCCATCAAATGCCAGCCCCTCCGGCCCGGAAGCCGGCGATTCGAATGTCTGAATCAAATTACCCAGTCGGTCTATCTGGTGTATCCGACCGCGATCCGAAAAATCAGCATTCCAGATAAAGTTACCATCATATGTCAGCCCGGTTGAATCGAAGCCGGGCGCATCGAAGGATTTGATAATCTGGCCATCCGTGTCGAGTTGGTATATCTTGAGCTCCTGATCATCTGTGCTCCACAGATCCTGTCCGTCATATGTCAGTCCCGTTGTGTTGGTATGCGGTGCGGTGATGGTTTTTAAGATGTTTCCGGAGGTATCAATCTGGTGGATTTTTCCGGCTCCATTATCCGCTATCCATAAACTGCTTCCGTCATACGCCAGGCCATGGGGGGATGCCGAACCCGGGAAGTCGAAGGAATCCACAAGACTCAATGCAATACCGGAATCGCAAAGCGGTGCTTCGCAGGCATTGCCAATGCCGTCATTGTCGATATCTTTTTGCACCGGGTTGTAAACGCTTAGGCAGTTGTCATTGGGATCACGAATGCCGTCACTGTCGGTATCGTCTTCATCGACCTCGCTCAAGATAACGACATTGTCAAAGGTGGCCCCGATATAGCCCCACTCATCACTTGAATCGATTCCGCTGAGGCGCGTCCCGATGCCGCTAAACTCCAACTTCGGTCCCATGACCGCATCGGCACCATCGGGGGCAGGATCGTAGGTTGTGGTAAAGTCGCCAAATTTGAAAGTGAACAGGTGAGCACTTTCATCCCAAATCATGGACAGCCGGTATGTTTCATCTAATTGCACCGGCACAAAATCCTCTACATAGGCAAGTGTCTGCCAGTCGCCCTGTATGCTGCAGTTTGCCCCGCATCGATCAACCGCAAAAAAACTGACGAGCTTCGTTCCGTTGTGGGCAATGCCCAGATTTGCGATGATGTCGCCGGTCCAGCCCGGACCGGGTGTACCATCGTTGAAAAAAGCGCCGGCCAGTCTTGCAAACGGAAATGCGCCGTTATTTTCAAATCCCGTTACGGTGACATCGGCCTGGTAACCGGCTCGGGTGTGGGGTTTGATGAAATTCAGATGATTGCCGCCATTGACGTCATAGTGTGTAATTGCCGATTCTAACGTGCCGTTTTTGACTTGCCTGACAAATTCCCAACTTGCCCATTTACTCTCGTCGAGTTTAGCCGTTTCAAAATCATCGTGAAAATTTCCATTGCGGTAGACATTGTCGAACGTGGCCCTGATACGTCCGCCACTATCAGGCCCACCTGTCTTCTGAATGCGGGTGCCAACGCCTTTCAGCGGGTCTTTGGGTTGTCCGACAATGGGCGGCAGCGGCGGATTATCAATAGTGGGCGTTACCAGGGAGCCATCGAATCCGAAAGTAAATTCGTTAGTGGTCTCATTCCAGGCGATCGAGAAGGTGTGCGAATCATCTAAATTGACAGGACCGATGTCTTCATTCAAAAAGATAGTGAAATTATCGCACTCTGCATTCTCGCATCTTAAGATGGTGTAGTAGGCTACCAGTCCGCTGCTGTTTTCCTTGATGCCCATCTGAGTCCAGATATTTCCCTCAACTCCGTTGCCGGGCTCGTTATTCTCATAAACTGCATTATAGTAAAAGCCCGCCAAGCGAGCAAAAACATCGACATTGTCTATCGTTGTATAGGTGACCGCCACCTCGGCCTGCATTGAATTGACTTCATTCGGATTCTTAAACAGCAACCAGTTGCTGCCGGATGATCCGTAACGTGTGATCATTGATTCCAGCTTGCCATTGTCGATCCGCCGCACCAGTTCGTAATCTCGCCACAGTGCGGGATCGATGGGCGCCTCATAAAAATCGTCAACCGCATACTCGGGTACACTGGCAGATTCGGTGGGGTCCGATTCTGCGGCCAGCTCTACAGCGTCATTGAAGTTGTCGTCGTCGCTGTCGGGTTTGAGGGGATCGGTATCGTGGATATTCACCTCGTCCGCATCGACCAGGCCATCGTTGTCAGTGTCGGACACCGAGTCGCACACATCACCGACTCCGTCGTCGTTGGCATCTTCCTGATTTGGATTGTAATCGATCGGACAATTGTCGCTGGAGTCGTCGACACTGTCGCCGTCTGTGTCCGGCAAGGTCGTGAAGGTGTTATCATCTGAATAGGTCGGACCATTGCCTGCCGGATCCACCGACCCGACCCTGAAATGGTAAAGGGCGCCCGGGATCAAGCCGGTCAGAGCAATCAAATGGTTGGTGGCAAGCGTGTTGTCCGTTTCAATTGATCCATAGGTATCTGTCAATCCGTATTCTACAATGCTGGTCGCGCCCCCTTCGGTCTGCCACTCAATGGTGGCCGTTGTGGTGGTCAGATCAGCTGCAGTTGCCGCCGAAACAATGAAGGGTGCCGTAATATCGACCATTATTGTAAAACTGCCGGATGCAGACCAGTTGCCGGCAGCATCACGCTCCTGGACATACAGTGTGTGGTAGCCTTCAGACAAACTTTCCGGCGGCGTGTGGCTTATTGCGGTTGTTTCAGTGGCCCCCGTACTTAAATTACTGTTGTTCAGCCGGTAGCGGTAGGTGCCGTTGCCCCCGCCGCCGGTGGTCCAGCTCCAGGTGGGAGTCGCATCATTGGTAGGCGTAATACCGCTGACGGCAGGCGCGCCGGGCCCTGTGGTATCGAGCTGCCAGGGGCCGACATGCATCGCAGTACTCCAGTTCCCGGAAATGTCTGCCGTTTGGACATGAATCCAGTAATTGCCGTCTCCACCGGACAGTGCAATTTGCTCCGGCAGCCCGGATTCGGTTATTCCGTCCGGCACCGTGTCCGGGGCCTGATCGACTATCCAAGAATAGCCGAAAACACCGCTGCCACCCGAATCACTGCCATCACTCCAGGCAAGATCCACTGTGCCGTCATTGGTGGGTCCGGTGGATGGATTTGCCGTCGCAATCGCGGGATTGACCGGCGCCGTGATGTCTATAGTACCGTTGACTTCCGGTGAAGGCGGACTGGTGTCGCCACCCGCATCCGCTGCCGTGGCGGTTAAGATTACGAGCCCATCGCTGAGCGTGCTGAAGTCCGCCGTCAAGCTCCAACTGCCCACCGAGTCGGCGGTGGTGCTGCCAACCAAACCGGCTCCGGCAAAGACCTGCACCGTACTGTCCGGCTCGGCCGTGCCTTCGATCGGGTAGGCCGTCTGGTTGCCGGCATTGACATAAAAACCATCCGCAGGCGTTGTGATGACGGGCGCATCAATGACCGACGTTATTGTAATGCTGACACCAGCCGTATCGCTGCCGCCATTGCCGTCTGAGACTGTGTAGCTAAAAAAGTCGTTGCCGTGAAAATCAGCCATGGGGGTATAGTTGAAAGTACCATCACCGTTGTCCGTGACCACACCGTAGGCAGGCGGCGTGTGATCGGCAATGTTCAGATAATCACCATCCACATCCGAATCGTTTGCCAGCACGTTGATTACCAGGATATTATCTTCCAAACCGGTAATCGTGTCATCCAAGGCCACCGGCGGATCGTTGACTGCCGCTACATTCACCGTGCCGCTCACGCTGTTGCTGTCAACCTCCCCGTCATTGACCACAAAGCTGATGGTCCGTGACAGGGTGGAGGGTTTCTCGCTCGTGTTCCGGTACTCCACCGCACGAAGGGCCGCCTGGTAATTGGCCGGCGTGTCGGCACCCGAAAGGCTCAGGACGCCGCCCGCATACGAGCTGGTTATATTGGACATGTTCGTAAAGACGAGGACGTCCTCCCCCGGAGCATAATTGGCGCTGATTGTGACTGTGGCACTCTCGATGTTGGTATCATCCTCATCGGACACCGTAAGCGTATTATCTATCACCCCGGCCGGATCGTTCTCGGTATATAAAAACGTCTGACCGCCTCCGCCCAGCACCGGGGCATCATTGACCGGCGTCACTAAAATCGTAAATGTCTGCGTTGCCGCTTCAGCGCCATCTTCACCACCATCTGATACAATCACCGTTACAATGCCGGAATTCGTTACCCCTTCCAGTGGCACCCATTCGATAAGACCTGTGGAGGATATGGTCATTCCCGCCGGTGCATTGATCAGCCCCAAGGTCAGATCAGTACCGTTGTTCGCATCATCAGGGTCTGACACCATTACCTGATAGCTGTAGAGCATATCTTCGGTTGCAGTAGTTGGAGCCGTTGAGAAAATGGTTGGCGCCTCGTTCACACCCGTGACATTGATCGCTATGGTGGCGGTATTTGTAAGGGCTCCTGTATCCTGTACCTGCACGGTCAAAGTGTAGCTGGTGATCGTCTCATAATCTAAAGTGGTGTTATCAGCGACGGTAATCCCGCCGATGATGGCGTCGATTGCAAAGACCGCATCTGTATTGCCGGAAGTGATACTGTAGGCAAGACGATCGCCTGCATCAGGATCAGAGGCCGCCACTTTACCCACAAATTCCCCATTTGCCGTATTCTCTGCCAGGCTAAATGTAGCATCTTGTGCCGTGGGTGCTTCATTGACATCGATCACCGTGATGGTAAGCTTCTCCTCAAACGAACCACCATTTTGGTCAACCGTTCTTATCCGGATTCTGTGAATACTTTTAGTCTCGTAGTCAAAGATTTCTGCAGTACATAGCCGATCCTCTGAAATGCTGAAAGAGGTGTTGTCGTCATCACCCAAGCCCACTACCAGGCTGTAGGAATGGGTATCAGCCGGGTCCTCATCGGATGTTACGAGGGTCCCGACCGTTGTACCGGAAGTCTGGTTCTCGGCTACTGCGCTGTTGGTCAAAGCGATGCCGATAGGTGCTTCATTTTCGGCATCATTAACAACAATAGTAAATGGTTTTTCAAAAATTTCTCCACTTTGATCTTGCGTTCTCACCAGCAGGCTATAAGAATTTACAAGCTCGTAGTTGAAGGCCGAACGCGTTCTAAGCTCGTTGCCTTCAATTGTGAAGAAAATCCAATCGTCGTTAAGACCCACTTGTACCAAGCTGTAGATATGACTATCGCCTGCATCGGCGTCGACTGTGGTTAAGGTGCCCACCAGGGTCCCGGATGGCAGGTTTTCAAAAATACTGTTATTGCTCAGAGCAATGTCGGTCGGCGCATCGTTGACCGGCGTGATCGTGATCGTCACCATTGCCTGTGAGGTGTGGGCCGCCTCGTCGCGGACCTCATAGATGAAACTGTCGCTAAAGTTCTCACTGCCGTCATGGGTGTAGCTGAAACTGCCGTCGGCATTGAGCGCCAGCACCCCATAGCTAGGGCCGCTGACCGGAGTCGTGTTCACGATGAGCGAGTCGAAAGGCATATCCGCATCCGTGTCATTGTGCAACAGGCTGCTCTGGCCGCCATCCACAGTGTTTACTGTACCACCCTCGTAGATCGCATCAGCCAAATTATCTTTGGCCACCGGATCATTGTCATTAATTGGAGTTGTCACGGAAATTTCAGCCGTGTATTCGCTGTAAACAGTGTTTTGATTGTTACCGTGGGGTTCGGTTACGGTGCGCAGGACGAGATAGTAGTCGGTTCCGGGTGTCAATCCGGTCACGGTAGTTCCGGTCACACTCTTGTCTGCAGTGGTTTCAAACAAGGTATAGGGACCACCCGATGTGTCAGTGTAGTAGACATCGTAGCCACCCGCATCGGCTGTATATGGGATTGTCGTCCAGGTCAGCTGGACAGAAGTATCTGAAAGGACAGTTGCAGTCAAATCGTCGGGGACAATGGTCTGGGTGCTTTCCCAGTCCCCTCCGTCCTGACGCAAGTTGAGAAATTCTCGCAGATCAGCATTGTCGGTGTACAAAGCGTTGTAGCGGATATCACTTTCGTTTAAATCAAGTTGGTCTAAATTTTCTAGTGTGGCGGGAATTGGGCCAGTCAACTTATTGCCCCACAGATTGAGCATTTGAAGGTTGCTCAGATCTCCGAGTTCTGCCGGAATGTTGCCCATCAATTGATTGTAATCAAGGTTGAGTTCCTGGAGATATATCAAATTGCCCAATTCAACCGGGATATCGCCGGAAAGCTGATTGGTATCCAGGTCAAGTAATTGGAGATTCGTCAGGTCGCCTATTTCTGTCGGGATACCGCCTGTTAGTTCATTTTCTCCAAGATTAAGTTCCTCAAGGCTAGTCAGTTTGCCCAACTCCAGTGGTATATTGCCCGACAATTGATTGCTTTGCAGGCTTAACTCTTGGAGGCTTGTCAGGTTGCCCAACTCTATTGGGATACCGCCCGACAGTTGGTTGTGGTTAAGCCTGAGGTCCTGTAGATTGGCCAGGTCTCCAAGCTCTTTGGGTATATTGCCCGTCAGCTGGTTGGAATGAAAACTGAGGCTCTGGAGGTTGGTGAGGTTGCCCAGTTCTATGGGAATGCTGCCGGTTAGCTGGTTGCTGGATAGCCCCAGGTTCTGGAGGTTGGTCAAATTACTCAACTCCACAGGGATACTGCCGGTTAATTGGTTGACATAGAGGATAAGCCCTTCGAGGTTGGCGAGGTTGCCCAGTTCCGCTGGTATGCTGCCGGAAAGCTGGTTGTATGATAAAACCAAATCTTGGAGGTTGTCTAGATTGCCCAGTTGGGGTGGAATCAAGCCTGTCAAATTGTTGACCTCGAATTGAAGACTATCCAGGTAGGTGAGGTCTCCCATGGAGGCAGGAATCGTCCCATCCAGATTATTGGATCTCAGGTCAATATGGGTCACATGATTCACGACATCACAGGTAATTCCAAACCATGAACATTCCGTTCCCGGCAGTGCAAACCCTTCTGCATCCAGCGGCGGTGTCTTCCAGCCGGAATTATCGGTCCAGCCGTCGCCGTTGGTGCTGTTATAAATTGCTTTCAGCGCATTTCTCTCGGAGCTCGGAATTCCAGCGTAGTCGTTTCCGTCTAGTGGATTGGTGCCCTGACTGATTTCAAGGCCATCGTTGTAGCCGTCGCCGTCGCTATCCGGGTTTGTCGGATCGGTGGCGTTGTCGTATTCTTCTTTGTTGGTCAATCCGTCGTTGTCAAAATCGTCATTCGGGTTCACATCATCGATCGTATCGATACTGTCGTTAGATTCAGCTTCGACGATTCGCAGTTCCCATTCGTCAGGCATGCCGTCGGTGTCGGCATCATCCAACGGCGTGGTCGTAAAGGTGAACATGTCCCAGTAGCCGGGGCTTTCCGACTCATTGTCCACATTTTCGCTGAACAGCTCCCTTCTGGTAGCAACCCTATAGCGGTAAAGCGTTTTTTCCTTCAGATATCCTTCCGGCAAACTATATTCGCTTTCGGTGGTGTAAAACCGATAGACCAGATTGTAATCGAAATCATGGATGTAGAGTGTGTAGAAAGCGGCCTCCGGAACATCGGCCCAGTCAAAATCGACCGCTGTCCCGTCCAATACCGCACCATCGGCAGGGCTGAGAGACACAAGCGCCGGAAATCCGATTACATCGGCATCCAAAGTTTCAGCAACGGTAAAAGTATGATCGTCCAGATCTTCAGCGGTGAACACATATTCGCCGCTTTCTATCGGTTGGTCTGAAAAATTCACATAAACACAGGAAGTCGGCGTGCTTGGTACGAAGGTGTTGGAACACCACGGTTCCAAATTCGTTTTGGCACCTAAAGGATGCTCTACTGTTACGGATTTGATATTGTCAGGGACGCCCTGGGCATCGTGCACAACGACCCAAAAACCCAGGAGGGAGCCATTGACCGGATCGTTCAAGGTGTGGACGCCCGTGCTATCGAGATCGATGTACGGATCAACCGCTTCCTGGCTATCGGTGTAGAACCTGAAATTATCGTCATTGCGTTCTGGCGCCTTGGACGCATTGTCGGTGTTTAACGGCCACAGGGTGTCATAGGCCTCTATGCGGTAGCGGTAATAGGAGTTGGGCCTGAGGACGCCTGGTGGAAATGTGTAGGTGTTTCTATTTTCGGTGCCGCCCTGCGCGATACGCTTGCTGTTATCAAAACTGTAAATTCTGACCAGATATCGCTCAGCTCCGGGGACCGCACCCCAAGTAAACGTCGGCGTCGTGTCGGTCACCAGGTTGATCCGCACCCGCAGCTGTTTGTACCCATCAACAGGCGGAAAGATGTTTCCCTGAATGTCATATTCTTCCGGTGTCCCGTCGTTGACGCTGAAATACAGCTTATCCCTGTCAAAAGAAATCTTGGCCTTTACCGTCTGGCCCTTGCTGATGCCGGACAACAATTCGCCTTTTACCAGGTAATCGTCCCATGATAAATTCCCGCTGCTGTCGAGTTTGCCATCTTCCCATACGTTATAGACTACCCGATCGCCCTGGATCGAAATACGGGCGCCGATGTCGCTTTTACCGTCATTGTACCAGACGCCTTTGATTGATGCCCGGGGCAGACCATCCGGATCAATGTCACTGTCAATGGTGATGTCGGCCTGAATGGAGGTAATGTCATCCGGATCGGTGAAGTTGAGGTTGGCATTTCCGCGGCCGATGGAGTCGCGAACGTCGGCGACTAATTTTCCGTCGACGATCGAAACATTTTCATAATGCGTATACCACTTGCCGAAATCGAGGTCTTGGATGCTGGCATAGGAATCGAAATTATCGTACAGCACCCCGTTGACGTGGACTTCGTCAAAGGTGGCGATAATTGATTCATCCTTGACGTTGGGTGTGAAGGTGGTTTCATCGGGGGTTTCCAGGGGGGTTACATCGAGGTATTCAACTATGTCCGCACTTTGATTGCCGTCGGGGTCAGTGACCCTAAACTTGTAGTCGCCGAACGATGGCAGGTTGGAGTCGAAAAATTCGTAGTAGCCGATAGTCGGGCTGTCGCTGCGAATAAAATCCATCCCGTGGATGGAGCCATCCGGAAATTCTACCTCTGCATAATGCGAACTCCCGTCAGACGCAACACCGTCGTGGTCGATGACCTTAACCCAGGTATCGACGCCGGTTTGATCTCCCCAGGACCAGGTCGCGACACCCCAGTTGCCCAGATCGGCAGCCGGTTTGTAACCGTGGGGCGCCAGATCGTCTGCTATTGTGATCGGAACCAAAGCGCTGTTTGACCGGTTTTGGGCTTTTATCCAATGATCGCTTTCCATTATCTGGACCCGCCAGAGGTATTTTTCGCCCGGTACCAGAGTGTCCTGTGGGATCGTGAAATAATTCATATTGTGCGTGCGTCGCGTTGCAAAGATTCGGTCCCCAGCTTCGCCTGCGACATCTTGCCAGATCTCCAGCCGGTAGTAGATCGGAATATCCTCGGCAAATTCTACGAGATTCCAGGTGAAAGACGGTGTTTTTGAATTGATGACTGTATCTGCTTTTGGAGATAATGCAGTTTCATCCGGCACGGGGAGCAATCTCACGATGTACTGGTAGTCTTGGCCCATGCGGGTTTCTCCACCGCTATTCACCTCAACAGTGTAGATGCCGGTTGCCGGCGAACCATCCAGAAAAATCGCAAAATCACGCCATTGCGGATAGTATTCCCAATCTGTATCATCGGGATATCGGGTGACAACATCACCGCCTGGTCCTCTGACGACAATCGAGTCGATATTACCAGGCAGGGTGCCCTCAAAATCGTTGACAACGACTTCAATCAGCGTAGTGAAACTGCCATCAGATTTGCGTTCATTTTTTATTGAAAACTCGATCGGCTCGCCCTGAGTGCTTTCCCAGTCTCCGTCAATCTGCTTGCTGTTCAGAAAATCGCGCAAAGCGTTGTTATCTGTATAAAGGTAATTCCAGCGAATATCACTTTCGTTATCTATCAGGCTAGTAAGGTTTATCAGTTCAGCCGGAATTGAGCCCCAAAGCTGGTTGTTTTCTAAATATAGCTCTCTAAGATTGGTAAGATCGCCCAGCTGCTCTGGTATCGAGCCCGTCAGCCCATTAGATGACAACGAAAGAGACTCAAGATTTGATAAATTGCCCAATTCCGGTGGTATCGGGCCTGTTAGTTTGTTTCCAAACAGGTGAAGTTGATTAAGTTTTGTCAGGTTGCCAAGCTGCGCCGGAATCGGCCCCGAAAGTTGATTGGTTTGCAGCGAAAGAGATTCAAGGTTGGTCAAACTACCAAATTCCGGAGGCACAGGGCCCGTTAGTTCGTTCATCCACAGGTGAAGCAGATTAAGTTTAATCAGATTACCAAGTTGCGCAGGAATTGAACCTGATAGCTGATTATTCTGTAGCGAGAGTTGCTCGAGATCAGCCAAGTTTCCTAAAGATTCCGGTATTGGGCCTGAAAGCTGATTGTTGAACAACCAAAGTCCCCTCAATTTGTTAATGTTGCCAAGTTCTGGTGGGATGCTGCCGGTGAGTTGATTGGAAAAAAGGGCGAGATATTCCAGATTCGTAAGATTGCCGAGCTCTGGGGGAATTTCGCCAATGAGCTGATTTTCATAAAGCCAGAGACCCATCAGGTTTTCAAAGCTGCCCAACTCCGCTGGTATGCTGCCTGTCAATTGATTAATAGACAGGTTGAGTCTTTGGAGGTTTGTTAAATTGGTAAGCTCAGCTGTGATGATGATGCTGCCAGTTAGTTGATTTTCTTCTAATGAAAGCCCGGTAACATGCGCTTCCAATGCGTCACAGGTTATTCCATGCCAAGTGCATTCTGCACCCGGTAAGGCAAATCCGTCGGCTGCCAGCGGCAGTTCTCTCCACCCGCTGTTGTTTGCCCAGCCGTCGCCATTTGTGCTGTTATAAAGTGCAATCAAGGCAGACCTTTCAATATCGGGGATTCCGATGTAGTCCTCCGAATCAAGGGGATCACTGCCCTGAATGACCTCCCGCCCATCGTTATAACCATCGTCGTCGGAGTCAATATCTAGCAGATTGATCAGACTATCGCCGTCAGAGTCATCATCCCAGTTCGCAGCCGGATTAGAGTTCCAGTAGTCCACCTCACCGCCATCATCGAGGCCATCCCCATCAGTATCCGAATTGTTGGGATCGGTGCCGTAAATGTTACTTTCATGCTCGTCTACCAGGCCGTCGCCATCCGTGTCGGTAAAGGAAGTGGCTGCAGAAACCTCAGCGGTGTATTCGCTGAATACAGTGTTTTGATTGTTGGCGTGGGGGTTAGTTACGGTGCGCAATACGAAATAGTAATCGGTCCCAGGTGTCAAACCGGTTACAGTAGATTCTGTGACGCTCTTGTTCGCAGTGGTCTCAAACAAGGTATAGGGGCCGCCCGATGTGACGGCATAGTAGATTTCGTAGCCGCCCGCCTCGTCTGTATAGGTAATCATCGTCCAGGTCAGCTGGACAGAAGTATCTGAAAGGACAGTTGCAGTCAAATCGCCGGGGACAACGGTTTGCGTGCTTTCCCAGTCTCCACCGTCCTGTATGGTGTTTAGGAAATCGCGCAGATCTGGATTTATCGTGAACAGGGCATTGTACTTGATATCACTTGCATTATCCGCTAACTGGGTCAAATTTAATAGTGTATTAGGAATAGAGCCACCTAGTTTGTTTCTGCTTAGATCGAATTCCTCAAGATTTACCAGGTTACCCAATTCAACTGGAATGCTGCCCGTAAAATGGTTTCGATTGAGCTTGAGTTTCTGAAGGTTAGTCAGGTTCCCCAACGCCGTCGGGATATTTCCCGTCAGTTGGTTATTATAAAGGTATAGATACCTGAGGCTGGTCAGGTTGCCGAGCTCAGGTGGTATGTTGCCCGACAATTTATTGTTTTCGAGATTAATAATGTTTAAGCTATTCAAACTTCCTAATTCAACCGGAATACTGCCTATCAGTTGATTGTTAGAAAGGTATAGGCCCCAGAGGTTAGTCAGGTTGCCGAGTTCTTTAGGAATACTTCCGGTCAGTTGATTTCCCCCAAGACTGAGCGTCTGAAGATTTATTAGGCTACCCAATTCCAACGGAATGATTCCTGTTAGTTGGTTGACGTGAAGTGAGAGGGATTCAAGATTCTTTAGGCTGCCGATTTCCGTGGGGATATTGCCTGTTAATTGGTTGCCATAAAGATTAATATATTGGAGATCGATCAAATTGACGAACTCTGTTGGTATGCTGCCCGAAAATTCATTCGATGCAAGATCTAGTCGCTGGAGATTGGCCAAACTTCCAAGTTCTGGAGGGATGTTACCTGACAGTTGGTTGGTAAAAAGGCGGAGGTCTTGAAGGTTAGTTAAGTTGCCGATCTGCACCGGGATGCTGCCCACCAGCTGGTTATTAAAAAGACTAATATTGATTACATGATCTTCAGAAATATCACATGCTATGCCGTTCCATGAGCATTCCGTTCCCGGCATTGCAAATCCATCGGCTGCCAGCGGCGGCGTTTTCCATCCGGAACTATCGGTCCAGCCGTCGCCATTGGTGCTGTTGTAAAGGGCAATCAGTGCATTTCTTTCTGTATTCGGAACACCACTGAAATCGTTTTTATAATAGGGTATGGTTCCCTGACTAATTTCGAGACCATCATTGTACCCGTCTCCGTCGCTGTCGGGGTTGTTGGGGTCGGTGATATTTTCGTACTCTTCTTTGTTGGTCAAACCATCATTGTCGGGATCATCATTAGGATCATTAACACCGTGGGCGGTTTCCCAATCGTCTGGCATACCATCGGGTTCAGAGTCGACCAGTGGAGTAGTAATAAAGGTAAGTGGTTGCCAAAAGAACGGGCTTATTGACATGTTGTCAACGTTTTGGCTGTAAAACTCTCTGCCGGTAAGAATTCTGTAGCGGTAGAGGGTATTTTCCTTCAAAAATCCCTCCGCCAGGTAAAATTCGCTGTCAGTGGTCGAAAACGAATAGATCAGGTTGAGATTGTAGTCTAAAATATTTAACGTGTAGAACGCGGTGCCCGGTACATCATCCCAGTCGAAATTTACGGCTGTGCTATTTAGGAGCGTTTTGTCGGCTGGCACCAGGGATGACACCGCCGGAAACCCAATGACGTCCGGCGTGAGATCTTCTGTTATGCTGAAAGTGTTTCCATCCTTGTCTTCAGCAATAAAGGTATACGTCCCATTTTCTATTGGTTGATCGGAATCCTTTACATAAATACAAGATGTCGAAGTCGAAGGCACGAATGGATTCGAACACCAGGGATTAAAATCAGTTTCAGCACCCGAGGGATGTATTACCTTTACCCTTTTAATATTACCGGGAACTCCTTGTGCATCGTGTACAACAACCCAGAATCCGAGAAAAGATCCTTCCACCGGTTCATTCAAAGTACGAACACCATCGCCCACCAAATCGATATAGGGATCGACCGCTTCCTCTGATCCAGTGTAGAACCTGAAGCTGTCGTTATTGGAAGCAGGGGTCCTGGAAACATTGTCAACGTTTAACGGGTTGGGTGCATCCCAGGCCTCGAAGCGGTAAGTATAATACGCATTCGGAACCAGGATGCCCGGCGGGAATTCATATGAGTTCACATTGCCGGGATATCCGCTGGCGACCGTTCGGGTTTTATCCCAGTTGAGGATTCTGACCCAATAGCGGTTGGCGCCTGTAACCGGCGCCCAGGTAAAGGTTGGGGTGGTGTCGGTGACCAGATTGATCCGTGTCCGCAACGATTTCCAGTTATCGTTTTCACGCACCGGGTAGATTTTTCCCGGGATCGTATATTCTTTTGTGATTCCGTTGGCGGTGAAGGTCAGAGTGTTGCCGGTAAGCGAAATCTCCGCGGTAATGGTCTGTCCGGGGTTGATGCCGGTCAACAGGTCGCCGGAATCCATGGAAGCCCCTTTCCAGTGTCGGTTGCGATCGATAACGTAGTCCTCCCAGACAGAGTAGTAAACTCTGCTGCCGACCACACTGATACCGGCGTTGACTTCAATTCTCTCCGTGCTGCACCAGGTGCCCTTGATTTCGGCTTTCGGCGGTCCGTCGGGATCAGTGATGTCACTTACGGTGATATCCGCCTTGATGGAGTTAATGGCTTCCGGGTACGCAAATGCGAGGTTGCCGTCGCCCCGGCCGACCACGTCGCTGACGCTGAGTACCAGTTTCCCGTTGTCGATGGAGGCATTTGAATGCCAGGGTCGCCATTTCGAGAAATCAATGTCATCGATGGAGGCATAAGAATCAAAATCCTCATACAGGGCGCCATTGACCTCAATGTTGTCATAGGTGGCCGTGATGTGTTCGCTGACTGGGTTCTTATTGCTGGGAGTCAAGGAATCTTTATCGGGAATATCCAGCGGGTTGTAAGTAAATTCCTCGACAAGTGTTCCCACGTTGCCGTCCGGATCGGTGACTGTGAAGGTGTACTGGCCGGATGCCGGCGGATTGTTGTCCCATGCCGCGTAGGCCACCGTATCGGCGCCGCGGGTGCCGTCAAACCATAGGGGAATGGAACCGCCACCCGGCAAGGATACACTGACCTGGTGGGAAGAGCCGTCCGAAGCCACACCGTCATGATCCAGAACTCTCAGCCACAAGAGAACCCTTGACGAGTTTTCGGTCGTGTAGGTCGCAGCCAGCCAGTCATTGGGGAAGATGGCCGGCTTGTTGGCATGCACCAGAATGCCCGCCATGGTGAAGCTGGCCAAGTCGCTGTTGGTACGATTTTCGACATATTCCCAGTTGTCACTGTCAGATACACGCACCCGCCAGGTATAGTCCGTGTTCGGCTCCAGGGTGCCTTCGGGAACGGTGTGATACAGGGTATTGAACATCCGGGAAGAGGCATAAACCCGGTTTTCACCGGCCGCATCTCTGATTTCCAGCCGGTAGTACAGGGCGATGTCTTCACTATAATCGACTGCTTCCCATTTGAAAGAAGGTGTTTTGGAAGTTACCGTCGATCCATTAGCAGGGGAAAAAGTGCCGATGTCCGGCTGTGGGATGTCTCTCTCGATGTAATAGAAGTCGGTGTCGGATCCGGCCGCGCTGCCGCTCGTAATCGTGAACGTATACAGCCCCAACTCGGGTGGTGATCCTGGGACATCCAACGAAAATAGCTGCCATTGTGGCAGCCAGGTGAAATCATCTTTCGTATATGCCAGAGTATTGCCGTCCGGATCTTTTATGGAAATAGTATCGATGTCGTCCGGCAGGGTGCCGTCAAAGCTTTCGATCTCAATTTCATATTTAGTCAAAAAGTCGCCGTTTGCCTTTTTTACCCGCATCATTGTACCGGTAATGGGGAAACCTGCTGTCATTTCGAAGTCAATGTTTTCAGCAGGCGTATCAACCGATACGCCGAATGAATTTGCTGCATTACAATCCTGGGTGCCATCGTTACCGTCGTACCACTCGTCGAAATAGTTTATCCCCTCCGGCCGGGCATATACATAGACGTCGACTGCGGGGAGGCCATAAATCGTGTAGTTCCCGTCCGAATCCGTGTGAGTTCCGCCCACCCAGTTGTTCCAGCATCTACCTGTATATGCTCCAACCTCAATCCCCACCATGCCCCCACCAGTGGCACGGGTAACCTGTCCGGAGACACTGCCGCCTTTTTCTAAAACAAAGTTAACCTCGGAGGAATCTCCTGCAAGTTGCACATCCACCGCGGCAGCCTGATCACAAAAAATTGTTCCATCAGCTCCGTCATAATACTCATTGACGTAATTAAGGTCATTGCTTTCAGGCCGGGCCCTTACATAGAGCCCCCCCTGGGGAAGACCTTCTGCAGTATAGTTTCCATTTGCATCTGTATATACGCCGGCTGCCCCAGTAACCCCGCCGCAGGCGTCCCCATAGTAGATTTGTATCCTGACATTTTCGAGCTCTGCCATCGACGCACCGTCCCATGCTTTTACTGTGCCGGTAATACTACCCCCAGTAATTGACGGATATTCAAGAACGGAGCGACGGATTTCTAATTCAGGGATATCTCTGTAGCAGTCAGGTGAATTCATCACTGCCGCATTTGCACCTGGTGAAGTATTGTTCGGTTCCTGGGAACACCAGTTTTCATAGGTATCTGTCTCTCCACTAATCCAACTCCAGTTCCCATCCTCCACTATATCGTTTAATCCGATCCATAGTTCTTCTGCAGTACCGAATTCACTCCGCAGCCAATTTTCTTCGTTCGCGTCACTAATAGTAGCCAGGTGGGCACCCCATCGATTGGCCTGTTTTTCAGCCGACCACCAGTTCGTCCCGTCAATAACTCTGTAAAAGTGATTGTTTGATGGATTTCTTGACCAAGACTTTTCCAGCTCGATGGCGTAGACTCTGACGTTGTCGACATACCGCGGTGAGTCTGAATGAGCTGCCAGCCAGATTCTAATTTTACTGGATGCAAGACTACCCGCATATTTGCCTTGGGTGTTGAGAATTTCTCCATCATCATTGATAAATGAGAAGAGTAAATATGAATTGGAATATGTAAAAATTGCCCTGCCCTTATTGACGCCCGCAGCATCCGTGGGGAAATAGGCGCCTGGGCAGTGTTCTCCGATTGCAATGCCGTCGATTTCATTATCGTCGAATCGAATTACACCGCCATTGCCGGAATTATGGTTCACGAACTCGATTACAAAATCCCAACAACCATGGTTACGATCACCAACCTTTTCAACATCCACTTCGATCCTTAAATTGCCGGTGAATTCCTGAATAGTTTCGATATAGTTTGAGTTTGCCGTCGCCTGTGCCCTTCCTCCGACTACTGTAATCGTATTGGGATCCGAACCACCCGCTCCTGATATCCATTTGCTGCTGAAGTCATCACTTTCAAAATCATCCTGGAATAAAAGCATTCCGGTGTCGCTGCACGCGTCGCCGATACCGTCGCCGTCGCTATCAGTCAAGTCATCGGTATTGAAAATGGGACAGTTATCATTACCATCAATATGACCATCTCCGTCGCTGTCGGAATTATTCGGATTCGTGCCATGGGTGAAGATTTCGATATCATCGAAGAGACCGTCCCCATCGGTGTCAGGATTCAAAGGATTCGTGCCGTTTTTAAATTCCTGCAAATCGGTCAGATTATCAGAGTCGCTGTGTCCGTTGCCGTCGTGGGAAAGATCGCTGAAATACAGTCTTTCCCAATCATCCGACATTTCATCGCCGTCGTTATCTTCGGTCATGATGACGAAATGGTTGTTTGCTTCGTGCCATGAGGTATTGCTGGAATAAAAATCGACTTCACTGCCGCTGGGCTCTCTATAGGCATAGACCCGGTAACCATAGGTGCCATCCGACAATGTTCCATCCGGCACTGTATATTGCGTTGCCGCAAGCTCATCGCTCCAGTGAACTGTTGATCCTCTGTAGTCTCTTAAGATACGCACCTTGTAGTAAGAGGCCTCCGGCACCGGCTCCCACGAGATTGTTGGGGTGGTATTGTAAATGACGATTCCATCCGGCGGGATAACATTTTTCGGCCACTGCAGGATATTTGCGGTAACATCAGGAAGTATGTCGAAATCTTCAACGACCCTGCCGTCATGGTCAATTACCCTGAAAGTGTAGCGGCCATCATAATTTCTCGTGTCCTGTATATCAGAGGCAGCCATATATGACTGATAATTGTAATAATTTGATCCCCAATCCGGCCAATCATTGTATTTGAGAACCTTGGTCGTGATTCGATCCGGATAGATAACTTCGACCCTGCTGATGTTTTCAGGAACACCGTCTGGGTCGCTAACATCAGCGAAGAATTCAAGCTGATAAATTGGTTCTCCGGAGGCCGGTTGAGGTGCTTGCCAAACGGTTACGCCAAATTGGTTCGGATTCAGGACCGGATCGTTGGAGCCTGAGACGGCATTTGTCATGAAGGTGATGGAATTCCAAGCCCTTTCCGGGGGCGAGGTGGATCCATTGTCCAAGTTGTCTTCAAAAAACTCAGCATGATTTTCAACATAATATCGATAGAGGTTGTTTTCCCGCAACAGACCTTGCGGCAGGGTATATTGGCTTTGCGTTGTTCCGACCTCGAACTGATAATTTAAATCCGCGTCAAAGAAAAATATTCGATAACTATTGGCACCGGAAACATCCGGCCAATCAAAAGTAGCACCTGTAGAATTGAGGACCGAGTTATTAAGCGGTGTCAGAGATTCCTCTTCCAGGTAATCTATGGGCGCCGGCGTTAGCGATTCGGAGATACTGTGAGAATTGCCATCTTTGTCGGTCACCGTGAACGTGTAGGTGCCTGCTTGTGTCCCACCACCATAGATACCTCTGTATTTGGCTTCAGTTGGCGAATAGGTCCTGTCCAGCCAAAGGTTTATTGTCGTCACGCCGTCTGGTAGAGTTGCCTTCACCGATGCGATGTTATCAGGTACTCCCTGCGCGTCATGAATTCTTACGTTGAATAGAGTTATCTCTTCGTAAGGGGCTTTAACATTCCAGACATGGACTCCAAGACTGCGTAAGTCGATGTAGGGATCCTGGGCTTCAACAAATTCCACGAGAAATCGGGCCTTATCGGGATCACTGCGGCTCATATTGTCGGCTTCGAACCATTGATGGCCTTTTAATGCTTCGATCCTGTACTTATAGATCCCTCCGGGCTTTATAATTCCAACCGGCAGCGTATAGGGTGGTGATCCTGCGTAGCCGCGGTAAATTGTGTTATCGTTTAGACCGTATATTCTGACACGGTAGTAGAGAGCCCCGTCGACCGGAGCCCAGTTGAAGGTGGGGGTGGTTGTATCGAGGGTCACCCATTCCACGATACCGAGGCCCCGGTAAGGATTCTCTGCCGGACCTGTGTAGTCGTCTACAGTATAGCTTTGATTGTAGTCTATATTATCGCCAGGATTCAGTCCTCGAACCCGGAAGGAGATTGTCGCGGAAGCTTCATCCCAACCTAATGTAAGTTCATATTCGTTGCCCGGTGTCACCGTCCCTAAATGATTGTCTGTAATTAAGTCAATCTCAATAAGATGGTCCCCATCCCAGAATTCGGTGTAGACCGAATAAAGCGCTTCATTGTCGCGTATGCCCACCCTGGCATGTACTTCTCCTTGGGAATCCCGACAGAAATATCCCCCAACTCTCGCATATTTGATATCCGTTTCACCGGTGAATTGGTCGATGCGAACAGTCGCTTTGAATTCATCAACGTTCACTCGATTCGCCATCATTAACCAGATCGATTTTGAATCCGGATACCATGTGTGCTCAAATCGTGCCTCTCCGTTTTCGAAGGTAACTTCAGGTGGCTGCCAATCCCATTTAGAATAATCAAAATAGCCTGTGTCAAAATCATCATAGAGGCTTCCGTCCACAAAGACGTCGTCAAAATAGGCCCTTATAGAGCGTGGAGTTTGGAAATTGGGGGTAAAACTCGTTTCAACGGGCGGGTTCAGGGTATCGACTGACACCTTGTCAGTCGCCTCACTCCAGTTGCCGCTCGGATCTTCCACCCGATATATATAGTCGCCACTGTACATTACCGGATCCATCGGTTGATTTACGTCACCGTCATATAACGAGTAAGAAGCAGTATAGGAATTTTTTTTGTGGTCAAAATATAGGGTCTTAGTCGGGCCATTATTTGGATAGGTTACGGTCACAAGGTGAGAACTGCCATCGTCTGCAATACCACCATAATCAATAACATCCACGTCATGAACAAATCCACTAAAGGGGTTATTGGAATCCTGGGTGTAAGTAAGAGTACCCCATCTATTCGCTTGAATATCAAGACCCGGCGTAGCGCTGTGGGTCAGAGTGGCCGCGGCTGTGAAGTAAACCCACTCGCTGTTTGAGCGGTTTTGTGCATCATTGTAATCCGGAGCGTCGACAACGAATGTGCGGTACTTATAGCTTTGACCGGCCGTTAGTGCCGGGGAGATGGTGATGGAAGTATTCCCGGTCAGTTGAAAGGAGCCGGTCGGGTAGACTCTGTTGTCGGCTGAATCGACAATTTCAATCGCGTACCACAGGCCGGTATCGGGATGACTAACAGCTTCCCATGAGAAGGTGGGCGTCATGGAGGATATTGTTGCGCCTTCGGCCGGCGACATGGTCACTTTCGCCGGAGCGGGTAAAGTTCTTATTGTACTTAATGTTTCTCTAGCAGTAGTAGCAGTGGTTCCTTTAGTGATTGCTATATCGTAGTCGCCCATTGGGGGACTGCCATCGGCGGTTAGATGAAACAATTTCCGCTGCGGTGAATAGTTAAAATCATTTTTTGTAAATAAAGTATTACCACTGGGTGGTCCGGTAACAGTTATCGAATCTATAGCGTCTGGAAGGTTAATGGCATATGAATTTTCCGGGATTATTTCTATGTAAGTTTTGTTGCTGCCATCAGCCTCTCTTACTTTCAAAATAGTCCGGAATATGGTGTAATTTATCGTTGATGCATCGCATCCGGTCGAAGGATAAATATCAGGGTAATCCGAATCCCAAGTGTTTATGAAGGTGACATTGAAATAAGCTGGATTTTCTATTTCTGACAAGGGAATTTTTAATTCAGCCACATCACCGTAAGCGATCGCATATCCGGCTATGGGATACGGTTCGGCAATTCCGTCCAGGTTATTGTCAGTATTTGCGGAAAAGTTGGAAGCATCAACGCCTACGAGCAGGTCGTCAAATTGATCATGAAGGTAGTGCTGTCCGGGTTTGTAGTCTATATATAATTCTAGATGCATGTCAGGATTTATCGGCGTGCCGTAAGTCTCCACCATCAAGTAAACGTGCCTGGAATCCATGGCGGTGTAAACTGATTTAAGGTCGGCATTGCCGCCGCATATGTGATCACCTTGGTCATCGATATGCACGGGCGTGATAGATGACCAGTCGCTGGGATCGCCGTCCAGATTAAGATCCAGCAGGAAATTATCCGGATTGGTGGGGTCGGTGTTGTTTTCGAATTCAGCCTGATTTTTCGAGCCATCGCCGTCGAAATCGTCCTCCGGGTTTACATCATTTATGGTGTTGATGCCGTCGCCGGCATCGTAATCAATGATTTGCTGCTCCCAGGCATCCGGCAGCTCGTCGTCATCCTGGTCGAAATCAGTTACATTGTAAGGATTGTAGTTAAACGGTTTGCGTTCGCTGTCCCGCAAGATGTTGAAATCCCATGGTTCGAGGGCTCTCACGAACCACTCATAGGTTTTAGCGTGTTCCAGCGACCTCAGATCCTGGGCGGATGCGGTAATGGAGGTGCTGTTGTAGTGGTCCGGTGAAAAGTAAAATATCCGGGTATCATCAGTATCTCTCACATGTACTTCATAATCCTGGCCGAGGATTCCGGCCGGCAAATCCCAGGAAAAGGTGATCGAACCATCAGGATGAATCGTTTCGCTCATCGTAGCAAAATCAACGGTTTCGCCCGGAAACGCCCTCAGATTCAATACGGCTTCTTCGAATTTATTGTCGATATTGTCACTGTCTTCATCCAGCTCAACAGTAGCGATATATTCGCCTGGTAGCGGCAGCCAGGTGGAACTGGGCACCTGGTAAATCCAGTATTTGTAATCCGGATGGGCATCTGTGGATTTGTCTTCCCAGTCGTCTACCAGGTCAAACTCGTATCCAAAGCCACTCGGACCACTAACGGTGATGCCTTTCACGTGGCCGGTCGATCCTTCGCGAACCTTCAAAACGATTAAGAGCTCGCCATTAAAATCTGATACTAATTTCCATTTAAAATAGTTCGGAAGTTCAATTGGGTCGTAGATGGCGGTTGTTTCCAATGTCACGGCGCCGTTGTGGGAAGACAGCAGATCGTCATAGGTCTGAACCAGCCAGTGGTAAGTTTTGCCTTTTTCCAGGCATTGCAGATCATCGGTGGCAATGTAATGAAAGGGGGCATTCAGCAAATTAGGCGCGCGATAATATTCTTTGCCGTTATCGTCCTGGACGATGACATGGTAGTAATTATCGCCGGCGGCCATATTCCAGCTGACGGCCACACTGCCGTCCTCCCGGACGTCTACGTTGAGGCCCGAAGCAATCGGTACGGAAACATTTTGCAATGTTTTGGTGTACGTTTCGCTGATACCGCTCTCGAATTCCAGGGTCAGGGTGTAGGCGCCATAATCGCCGGCCTGTACCGTATCGAAGCTGTGCTGCCAGAAACGGCGATAGTTGCATTCGGCGTCCCAAATTTTTTCGTCGGCACCCAGGTCGAATGTGTATTCGGGGTATTCGGTGCGACTGTTGTTGGGAATTCCGAGGGTCGCGCCGACAAGCTGGTCGCGAAAACCGGGCAGCACTGAGAATTCCGACAGAAGTTCACCGTCGATGACGGCTACCGAAAAAGCGTCCAAACGCTGAGGCCTGGCATCCAGAGTAAAATCGATGGCGGTCGCGGGCGATCCTGCCGGAACATTTATGGATGATGCCGCGCTGCAATTTCTCGCACCGGATCCGGAAGTACCGTCCCACCACTCTTCGATGAACCCCTGGTGGCTGCAGGTAGAACAGGCCTGAACATAGACGTCTCCCGGGAAAACGCCTTCAACCGTGTAATTTCCGTTGGTGTCGGTTTGGGATTCGGCCATCACGGTACTGCTGCAGCGGTCTTTGAACACCCGCACCGTCATCCCTTCGATGTCCCCGCCGAAGCTGTCCTGGATCTGACCGGAGATGGTTCCGGTGGGGGCGAGTGAAAGGGGATCCCAGGTAAAGGTCAAGCTGTCGCTTTGCTCCATTCGCCTGTCGGCCAGGTCGTAGGCCCGGACGAACCACTGATAAGTCTGACCGGGTTGGAAAAACCTGTTTTCCCACAGTTCTGTGGTGAAACCGCTCATGTCCTGATTTTTACTCGAGCGGACATATTCCCGGGTATCATCCAGATTCCGTACCCGGACGTCGTATAGTTGACTGGGGGCTCCTGAAGGCAGTTGCCAGCTTAAACGGATGGTGCCGTTTTCATTGTAATCGATCTGCATGTCGGCAGAATCAACTTCGGCGACCGCTACCTGCTGGAAATCATAGACATGGGTCTCCGGGAGCCCATCCTCAAACTCGATTTCCAGCGTATATTCCCCATATTCAAACGGCGGGTCGAATTCCTTCCACCAGTTTTTGTTGAATTGATTCTCGACCGAAACATCATCCCAATCGGTCTCCAAATCAAAGGTATAATCCGTGAATCCAGCGGGACCCTTGACGACAGCCTGTTTGATCAGATTTCTGGAACCCGACCTGACATCAAATCCGATTGCCAGTTTGCCGTCCCATTGACGGGCCTTAAACCATACAACTCTCTGATTCAATTGGGTCGGATTGTAAAAAATGTTCTCCGTCAGGGTGCCGCTCGTTTCAACGACGTTGGGGGTGTAGTTGCGATCGTAGGTTCGAACCTGGTAGCGGTATGTCTGGCCGATTTCAAGGCACTTCAGATCGTTCGCCGAAACGTGCAAGCTCTGAGCACCTTTTCGGGTGCTGGACCGGTAATACCGATCATACTCGGGACCATAGATTCTAACTTGATAGTATTCGTCAGCTGATGGTGCAACCCAGCTGAAATCGATGCTGCCGTCCGCATTGACCACGGCGCCCCATGATTCCTTATCTACTTGAGTTGGATTTGTTTCCTCGATGGTTCTCGAGAAGGTTTGCTGCTCACCGTCATAAAACGTTATGGTCAGGGTATATTCGCCATAATCGATAACCGGCCCGATGCTGGCCCAGTAGGCTATGAGGTAGCTGCAGTCTGATTTCCAGTCGAAATAGTCATTTTCCAGATCGAATTTGTAATAAAATTCATTGGGGCCGGTGATCACCGCCTCCTGCAGATGGCCATCATAGCCGGGATACACATCGAATCCCCCGTTGAGCCATCCGTTGTAAACGGCGATCTCCCACCAGTTTATCCGCCGGGGGCCGTTAAACAACTCCACATCGATACCGGTCGTGGTTTGGTCCTCGGTCACATCGACAGCCTCGGCTTCACTGCACTCCCAAACCGCATTTACACCGTCATACCAACCTTCGATAAAGTTTCGCTCATTGGGCCATACCTGCACATAGGCATCTCCGGTGGGAATGCCCCGGAGGGTGTAGTCACCGTTTTCATCCGTGTCTGTGGCGTCGGCAAAATTTCCCCAGCATATGCCTTCGAATGCCCTGACGTGTATGCCATCGAGACCGGCACCTTCTTCATCTAGTATGCGACCGGAAATGCTGCCGCCCAGATCCAATTGAAAATCAATATCTTCCACAGGCACGGAGCTGATGGTAACCATCTCAGCGGGTCCGCAGAAAAATGAGCTCCCAGCGTTTGCCCACCACTCCGAGACATAATTGGACTCATCTCGGTGGTGGGTTCGCACATAATAGTTCCCAAAGGGCACGCCCTGAATGGTATAGGTGCCGTCGGAAGAATTGGAGGGTTCGTTGATTACGTGTTGGTGATTGCCGCACGGGTCTCCCTCGAATAAGTCAATTGAAATCTCAACCCCCGTTACTGGTGTCGATCCATCGCTTTGGTAGATGGTCCCCGAGATCTGTCCTCCCAGCTCCACCTGAAAATCGATGTTGCCCGCCCCTCCTACGCTGACTTCCAGAGGTTCGGCATTGTTGCAGTTTAAACTACCGCCACCGATAGACCACCATACGTCGATGTAATTGGACTGGTCGATGTTCCAGGTTTCCAGAAAGTAGGTTCCAGGTAAAACCCCCGATAATGAATAGGTCCCGTCAGAGGAATCCGTATTGGCATGTCCGATGTATTGTGTGTCGTGGCAGGGATCGCCCTGATAGAGATGAATGCGAATTGATACCCCGGTTACCGGGGTAATTCCGTCACTTTGATAAACGGTACCGGAGATACTTTCACCCTCTTCCAGGCTAAAATCTATTCCGGTTTTGGATTGCCCGGCAATCAAAATAACTCCATCGGCAGCATCACGGGAAGGTTTATTATCGAAGTATTTGGTTACATAGCCGGGTACCCGATTGTTGTTGGCCTGGACTTTATAAGTTCCAGGCGCCAGTCCGCTAATGGTATATGTACCGTCCGTTTGCGAGGCATAGGTGCCGCGGCTGCTGGAGTTGGGGGTGGTTCCTCGAGCATGGACGCTGATCTGAACATCTGTAATGGTATCGCCATTGCCGTCCTTGACAGTTCCAGATATGGAACTGCCAGCATCTAGGGTGGCATTGACATCAGACGCACTCACCGCCACAGGTTGCGCATTGTCGCAATCATATTGCCCGGCGTACCATTCTTCAATGTAGTTTCCGCCGAAACAATTCCCGTCAAATCGCACATATACACTCGGATCCGGCGGCAAGCCGCGGAACTCATAGTAGCCCGATGCGTCGGTCTGTGTGCCCTGATAATGGTTCTGATGGCAGGGATCCGCGTAGGCATTCACGCATGCATTGCCAATAGGGGTTTGCCCGTCATCCTGGAAAACAAAACCTGAAATGGTTCCACCGAGTTGCAAACCAAAATCAATATCCGGGGTTACCAGTCCCGGGTTGACAATCACTGGCGTTGCCGCGTCCCAGTAGTATGTGTTGTCAAAATATTCGCGTATATAATCGGTTCCGCCAGTATTTACATCCACGCGGTAGCGACCGGCGGGCAGCCCCGTAATCGTGTAAGATCCGTCCGCTTGGGACTGAGTATTGCCCATCCATTGTCTGGTGTCATAGTGGTGGACAGTCACCCATAATCCCGGTATGCCCTCGTTTAACTCTCCGGTAACCTTACCTTCGATGGATCCCGGAATAGAAGCAGGTATGTTTAGCGTCAGATCTTCTACTTCGGTATCTGAACCCTCGTTGGCAGTAATGCTAGAGGTGCTTAAAACAGGATCGGATTCATATATCGGATGGCCGGCTTCAACAGAGTAGGTTCCGACCGGTAAATTGTATACTGCCCAATATCCGGTTTCATCGGATTGCGCATATGCTGCCAGGCTATCGTCGGTATTTTTAAGCAGCACCGTTGCCCCTAAAATGGGGTTTTCACTGGTGTCCTGAACCACCCCCGACACCACCGGGCTGCCCGGTGAGTCGAAGATAAAATTCGCAACGGCCGGCACACCAACAGAAGCACTGACTCCTCTTTGGGCGTTCAGAACGGTAATGGAATCAATTCCTGTCGCGCTCTCGTTATCCAACACCCAGAACACATCCCAGGTCCCTTCCGGGATGATTGCAATCCATGAGATGGTATTCGGGCCAACTTCTACTTCGCGCAGTAAGATTTCCTGTATGTTCCCCGCTCCCTGCAGCGAATCAATTGTAACATTGTCCAGTTTTCCAGGGAGTATCACCATGATCCCCATCTTTCCGGTATTCGGGCTGGCGGCCGGTATATACACGGTGCCTTCAACAAGGGCTTTAGACGGATGATTGTCGGAGATGACTTCCATGACATCAGGTCCCGATTCAACAATGCTGTTGATTATTGTTACCTGAGCCGGGAAACTCACAAAATTGAATGGCGCTTCGTCATCGTCCATTTCAAAATAGAGGGTGTGGGTGCCGTCCGGCAGCATGGTCTGAAAGGTACCGTCGTCCGGGTTTACATCTGCCTCACTCTCGAAATCGACGCCTTCCGCCCAAATCTCAACATCCCCGATATCGAAGCACTCCTGGGACGGGCCGGTGTAGTTTAAAGCGCCCTGCACGAGCGTACAGCTCCGCAGCGTTATCGGTTCGGTCGGATTGTCAACTTCGCCGGTGACATAAATCATACGTTCGGCCGAATCACAATAGCCGCTGCCAATATGAGACTCCGCACCAATGTATGCAATGCCTTGCGGCAGGTTGCAGATGGTAAAATCACCGTTGACGTTGGTTTGCCCTTCAAGTTCGGTTTCGTTCGGTTCAGGTTCGATCCAAACTTCAATGTTCGGCAACCCGATGCCGGATTCATCCACCACCCGCCCGGAAACACAAGCCCCGACCGCCAGGTTGAAATTCTCCGTGCGGCTGACCGTCAAATTGTCGATCACTTTTGCGGCGAATTCACGATCCGTCCCCCAGGGTTCGACATAGACGACCGCATTGCCGGGGGGAAGATTGGTCAGCTGGTAATACCCGGAGCTGTCCGTCGTCGCATGCTGATAAATATCCAATGCTTCGTTTTCGAAGCCTACTCCAACTCCGTAAAGCGGTATTCCCGGCGTTACCTCAGACGACACCGTTCCGCTGATGCTCAGCGCACCGGAATCCAGCGCAAAGTCCACTCCGGTTTTGGATTCATCCTTATCCAGGTCGATAAGTAATTCAGTTGAAATTATGTAGTCGCTGGCCGACGGTGGATGGGCCCGGACATCGATGCAGCCGGCCGGGATGCCCCGAATGAAGTAGTCGCCCTCAGCATCCGTCGATGCTCCAACGCCACTTTCTTTCAAATCGTTAAAGGCACTCACCCAGACATTTCCAATCTTTATTGTGCCGGTTGCAAAATCCGTTATCGATCCGGAAATCTCACCACCGAGGTCCAGTTGAAAATCGGCGTTGTCAACGAGCGCGGATCCCAAAATGGTTATCGCCTGGGCGCTTCTGCAGTCGATTTGACTCTCGAAAGATGCCCACCACTCATTGACGTAGTTGGACAGGTTCAAATTGTTGGTATTGGTATAATATTGTCCAGGCGCCAAATCGATAATGATATAACGGCCGTTGGATTCATCAACCGACACGCTCGTGTGCCAGTTCGCTCCGCACTTGGAATTGGAATAAAGGTTGACGCTAAGTCCGGTGCCGGTAATCGGCGTGCCGTCGGCATCTCGCACCGTTCCCCGGATGGCCCCGGTTCCGGCCGGCGTAAATTCCGCCGGGTCATTGGGATCAGTTCCATTGTTGACTTCCTCACCGTCTTTTACCCAGTCTCCGTCGGTGTCGGGGTTGTTGGGGTCGGTGACGTTGTCATATTCCTGCCGGTTGGTCAAACCATCATTGTCGGGATCGCTGTTGGGATCATCGACCCCGTGCTGATCCTCCCAGTAGTCCGGCATGCCGTCCCCGTCAATATCGGAAACATATGAGCTGGCGTAAATATTGGAATCAATGTTCAAATTGATACCGCCGGTGAGGTTGGCAACCGCCAGATATGCAGTCCCGCCTATATCGAAACTCTCCCAATCACTGGCCCCACTGGTTGGAATCGCCTGGGTCTCAATAAAGGCACTTCCACTCCACTTGTATATTTTCGAGTCAACACTGTAATTGGATCCATCGTTGTGATTGGCGATTGCTAAAAAGAGTTCCGAACCGATCGCAAAACTCTCCCAATCCCTGGCTCCGTGGGTTAAAATAGTCTGTACTTCAACAAATCCGCTGCCGTTCCATTTGTATATTTTCGAATCGGCATCGGTATTAATGCCGTCATTGGCATTGGCCACCGCCAGGTAAGTTTCGCCATCGATTACGAAGCTTTCCCAGTCATTCGCCCCGTTGGTCGGAATTGACTGATATTCAACAAATACGCTGCCGTTCCACTTGTATATCTTTGAATCGATGTCATAGCTCGAATCATTGTTATTATTGGCGACCGCTAGGTAAGTTTCTCCATTGAATTCGAAAGCCTCCCAGTCATAGGCGCCATTGGTGGGAATACTCTGATATTCGTCAAAAGAGGTGCCGTTCCACTGGTATATTTTCGAATCGATATTTTGCGTGATGCCATTACTGTAATTGGCCACGGCCAGGTAGGTTTCACCGTTGATGGCGAAGCTCTCCCAGGCATATGCCCCAAGGGTTGGAATGGACTGAAATTCGACAAACGAGCTGCCGTTCCATTTGTAAATTTTGGAATCATTGTTGAAACCAGGGCCGCTAAAGCGATTCGCGACTGCCAGGTAGATGTCATCATCAATTCGAATGCTTTCCCAGTCTAAGGCACCATGGGTTGGAATGGATTGGAATTCATTGAAATCGGCGCTGTTTCCCTTGTATATTTTTGAATCAATGTCTCCTGTTGTGCCATTGTGGAAGTTGGCAACTGCCAAATAAGGTTCCCCATTGATTCGAAAGCTTTCCCAAGCGGCGGCACCATGGGTCGCTATTGCCTGAATCTCGTAGAACCGGCTGTAAAGCGATTTGACTTCGCCTTGAGAAAGCGCGCGGTTATATAGCCGAACCTCATCGATCACCCCATTAAAGTAGGACTGCGGCGAGGCATCCCCCCGGCGGCCGATGTCAAAAACATTGACGGCCGGGTTGTAGGCGACGGTTCGGGCATCCTGTGCCGCCAGTTCTCCGTCCAGGTAGATAATCCGTTGGCTGTCGGATGCATAAACCCCTACGACATAATGCCATCGATTGTCGTTGACGGTTGAGGTCGACGTGGCCGACGACTCATTGCCGTCATCAAATCGGGACCTCAGGTAGACAGTGCCGTCTAAATTAATCCCGAGATCGTAGTAGGTTTTTTCGGCCGTGTTGTCGGCCAGGTTGGCAATGACTGCATTCGTGCCCGCGGTTTTGATCCAGGCTGCGAACGTGAAGGGATAGTCCGCAATTGCCGTCAGGCCGACTTCGATGTTGCTGCCGCCGTCAAAACTATACGCCTGATTCGATATCCCAAACTGGTCTTCGGTGGGGACAGCGCCATTGACGATGCCGTCATTTTCATTGCCGGAAGCGTCGTGGGCGCTCCCCTCCATCGGGTAATACAGCAGGAGGCCGTCATCGACGGTCGCATCGTATACGTTCGGGTCACTGCCACGCTGATACTCTTCGAGATTAGTCAGGCTGTCGCCGTCCGGATTGAGGCCGGCGTCATCGACCAATGGGTCGAGCCCGTTTGATATTTCCCAGTAGTCTGGCATGCCGTCGCCGTCCACGGGTGAACCGATATTGAACGGGATCGCGTCCTCCATCGAAGCCGGGCTGCCCGACATGTTGTTGACGTTGTTGCCGAGCAGCTCGCGGCGGGCGTAAACCCGCCAGCGGTAGGTTCTGTCGATTGCCAGGAATCCGGCCGCCAGCTGGTATTCACTGTCGCTTGTGTGGAGGGAGTAGAGCAAGTTGAAATCGAAGTCGAATATGTGCAGCGTATACAAGGCGGCGCCGGTTACCGGGTCCCAATGGAATGCCACCGCCGTTCCATCCACTCCGGTGATCTGCAGGGATCGCGGCGGTTCGATGGGGGCGATGTCGTCGGCCACAAGCTCTTCTGCAAGCGTAAAGGGATTGCCGGCCTTGTCTTGCACGGTAAATTCATAAATTCCGATCGCCGGCGGCAAAGTGGACTCAATATGATAAATACCGGATGTCGCCGAAGTCGGCGAATACTGAAATGATTGATTCAGTTCCAGAAACTCCTCGTTTCCACCGGGATGTCTAACCTTGACGAAATCGATATCTTCCGGCACGCCCTGGGCATCGTGCACCTTGATCCAGAAACTCAGTCCCTCACCGTCCTGATCGTCGTTCCAGGTGTAGACGCCGTGTTTATCCAGCTCGATATAAGGCGCCTCGGCCGGCTGGCTGTCGGTATAAAAAATAAAGTTGTCGTTGTTGGACGCCGGGGTTTTGGACACATTGTCAATATTCAAGGGGGTTACCGCGTCTCTGGCTTCCACCCGGTAGCGATAGTAATTGTCCGGATTGAGCACCCCTGGCGGGACTTTGTAACTTGTTTCGCTGCCTTCCGTGTCGCCCTTCCAGATCGTGTTGCTGTTATCCTCGTTATAAATTCTGATCCGGTAGCGATTGGCGCCGGAAACCGGATCCCAGCTGAAGGTCGGGGTTGTGTCAGTTACCAGATTAATGCGTGTCCACAGATTTTTATCGACATGAATGGGCGGATAGATGGTTCCGGCCACCGTGTATGAATCTGAAACCGGCCCTGAACCGTCATCAGCCGTAAAAGTCAGGATATTGCCGGTCATTGAGATGCCCAGGGTGATAGTTTGACCGGGAGTTAATCCGGTCAGCAATACCCCATCCCCATTTTCGGGATATCGCCAGGCCCAGGTCAAGTCTTTGTTATACCATAGTTCGTTAACAGACCAGTCAACCTGGTCTCCTTTGACATTCAAATTGACCCATAGGTCGGCATTGCCGTTATGGCACCAGGTGCCGGAGATTCTTGCCCGGGGCAGATCGTTGGAACTGACCTCGTCGATGGTTATTTCGGCACTGATCGAATGAATCGTAGTGGGGCTGGCAAATCCTAAGCCTCCCGTAGGCCGGCCAACAAAACCCTGCAGACTCGATACCGCATTGCCATCGCCGATCCAGACATCGTCGTGCCACCGCCATTTAGTTGGATCCAGTTCATCAATGCTGCCGTAGGCGTCAAAGTCTTCGTATAGTTCACCGTTGACGTAAACATTGTCGAATGAGGCCGTGATATATTCCTCAGTCGGATTTATCAGGCTGGGCTGCAATGAATCTTCTGCCGGCGGCTCCAGGATGGCGAGCGTTAGTTCTTCGGTAACCCGGCCGGTGCCGCCTCCCAGGAGATCGGTAACTGTGAATTCATAGGGTCCGGGTTGCAGCGGTTGATAGGTGTCGGGGGTATCGATGTGGACGGTAATTGCTGCGACCGGATCCGCCGGTTGAATCAAGATAAATCCACCGCCATATCCGTCATGCATTCCGCCCACTTCAGCAACCGTCTGATCGGGCGCGTCGCCGACATTCTGCCAATCATTGGTGTTGCCGTCCGCGATTGAGCTGTAATAGAAACCGCCGCTTTCAACTGTGTCAACATAAGCAATGTTTTGGGGATACGTCACGACGACATAGTACTTATAATTTCCACTGGCATTGAACGTGCCGGTGTCACTAGCGGTCCCGACATGTTCCCAACCAAAATCTTCCGGATGGTAGCCGTTTTCAAACCCTTCATAGGTATCGCCGGCATAAACGTGATAGGTTGTGCCGTGCCGGTCTTGATAATACTCATACGCGGCGGCAGTCGGGCTCAAACTTTTCACAAACTGCATTGTATGCGTACTGTTGTCCGGAAATTCCACCGCAGCCGTGTGAGAGCTTCCATCATAGGCAACGCCGTCCTGGTCGATAATGACGATCCAGTTTTCGACATCGCTGCCTCTTTGGGTAGACCAGGTGACCACCCCAAAGCCGTCCAGGTCGACAGCAGGCGCCGCGCCAGGAAAATCCAACGCATCTGCCACCGAAAAATAGGACCAGGCGCTGTTGGAGCGATTTTGGACTTTGACCCATTCGTTGTTATCGACTACCCGAACCCGCCAGCGATAGGTACCGTTGGTGTTCAGAATTCCATCCGGCAGGGTAAGGAAGTGAAAATTATGACGCCTTTTTGAAGCAAACACCCGGTTCCCGGTCAGATCGTCGTAAATTTCAAAGCGGTAGAAGATCGCAATATCCTCGGGATAATCCACCGGCTGCCAGGCAAATGTAGGTGTTACGGCTGATATGGTGCTGCCGTCGGCCGGAGACGACTGGGTTTGATCGACAAATGGAAGCGATCGGATGTTATACTGGTACTCGGTCGCGGCAAGCCGGCCGGCCCAGCCGTCCACCTCAGCGGTGTAAACGCCGGTCGGCGGCGATCCGTCGAGGGACACAAAAAAAGAATTCCACTGCGGGTAGAAGGTGAAATCGTCTTTGCTCAATGGATTAAAGCCGGCCGGCCCGCTGACCGTCAGGGACTCGATATCATCCGGCAAGATACCCGGAAAATCGCTGATTTCGACCTCCACGTAAGTTTCAAAGGAACCGTCCGGCTGACGGACATTCATAATGGATGGAGTGATGCGGTAGGTGCTTGAGGGTTGGAAGTTAATTCCATGGGTGGTGTCGGATAAATCCAAAAATACCGGCAACGCACCGAAACAATTCTCCGAACCCCCTCCGCCATCATACCATTCATTGCCGTAGGCCAACTCATTGCAGGTACTGCATGCTTGGATATATAACTCGCCACCGGGCAGACCATAAATGGTGTATTTGCCGTTGGCATCGGTTTCGGCACTGGCCGGCAGGGGCTTGCCGTCGCATTGGTTCTGATATACTAAAACTCTCAGACCGGCGATGGGGTTTCCGGTCTCATCGGTCACGCTGCCGGATAAACCGGCCGCCGGATCCAGCTGAAAATCGATATCAGCTCTGCCAAGTGAGTCCACATCTGCGACTTCGGCCAACGTGCAGTCCAATGTGCTGCCGAGGCTGTTCCACCATTCGTCGGTAAATCCGGGGGAGCCGCTGACGGAAGTCCTGATATAGTAAGTTCCGACCGACATGCTATTCATGACATAGGTCCCATCCAATGGATTTACGTCGACGCTGCGAATCTCCCAGTGAAACCCGCAGGGATTTCCCTGGACGGCATGCACCCTTATTCCATCGGCCGATACCGGCGTGACACCGTCGCTTTCAAAGACGATGCCGGATATTTCGACACCGATTTGCAGGTCCAGTGGGTTGACACCCGCCTGGGGCGTGAACTCCGGGGGGATCATCTCCACATCTTCGTAGTTGAAGATGCCGTCGGAGCTCAAATCCCACCAGGCCGAAACAAACAGGAAATCGCCGCTGGGAACATAATCCAGGCTGTAGTCCATACCCTCTGTGAATTCGTCAGCATAGATGGTTGCCATCGCGACGCGGTTTGATGGATCCAGATTATGCCAGCCGTCATAACGAAACGCCTGAATGAATATGGTCCCGCTGCCGGTATAGTTGGGGATCGATAAGCTGCCGCTGATGGTGGCGTCGCCGGGGTCACAAGGGTCCTGATCGAGGCCCCAATCATCCTGGTTGAAATCAAGCAGGATTCCGCCCAGGGTGGAATCGGGCTCGGCCGGATCGAGGCCGTAGCCGACGGTGCCGTATATCGGGTCGTCGCATAGGTTGAACGACGGCAGAAAATCCCTAACATGATAAGGACCGCTGCCTTTGCCAAAAACCGGATTGGGATTGATCAATTCGGTTTCATCATTGACCGCAATTTGCACTGCGGTAAATTCACCTGAAATCGGACCGTCCCAGTTCCAGCCGACATAGCTGCCGTCAATTTGATTGCCGTAGGGATTCAAGGTGCCGGAGAATTCGATTTCCGCGAAGGGCCAGTCGTGAGACTCCATTTTTACATAAACATCGTTTTCATCGATGGTGATGCAGACGATCTCACCCCTCCATCCAATGCTTTCACCACCATAATTCGTCCCGTATTCAGCATCCGAATAATTCGACTCAAGATCCCAGATAGAAAATTGAAAGCGGCTGACAGGGGCAGTGTCGGTGAAAGTCCAATCCTCTTCTTTTTTGACGATCAGTACATCCGGATTCTGCGGGTCATCGAGGGAATTTTTGACGTCGGTCAGAATATCCCGCATCCATTCTTCCACTCTGAAATCGCACTCGTCGATCTCCACCAGCTCTTCAGCGCCGGGATATAGGTCGAAATCGTTTCTGATTGCATCGGAAGCGACCATGTAATCTTCAATGGCATCGATCAGGCTTGAGCGTGCCTGATCGAGAAGACTGCTGCCGTCAACCGACAGGTTGGACGCCTGGGGCAGCAGTTTTAAAAAGTCCTGGTAGCGGTCCAGCACGTGGGCGAGCTCGAAGGCTTCCAGATTTTCCAGGGCGGCGATCTCACGCAGATCGACATCCAGATCGTAGGCCGCAACGACTAAAATAATTGCTTTAAAAGCCTTTAGAAACGATCTGAACAGCCAGGCGTCACCCCAGTCGATCTCAATGTCCTCGTCCCGGCCGGTGTTGGCGCTGACGGCAATGTGCTTGCTGCTCGAGTTCCAGTTGCTAATCGTAAGGTCCAGATTTGCTATTGACGCGTCGACGGCATTCAATAATTCATTCTGAAAGTATGCCCGGACAGTTTCGCCGGTTGGCGCACCCTGGGGAACGTCGTAGTTGTCGTCGTCATCGAGCGGCAGCTCATACTCGAGGCTGTCGATGTCAACGCCCGACCGGATAATACCGTATTGGTTCATCAGGGGAGTTGCCCCGACCGAATCGTAGGTGAAGGCAAGATACAGCAGGCGGGTAAACGCAAGATATCCGTTGATGACAGGGTCATTGGGATACTGGGCGGCCGCTGCTTCGAAGGTGGAATGAGCCTCCAGGATACTGCCGATATTTTCCGAGTATAAGCTCTGTTCGCCGCTGGTGATATATTCCTGGGAGGTTTGAGCATGGGAATCGAGAGCAAAAAACCAGAAAAGAGCGGAAACGACAACGATAAACCAGGCGACAACTCTTTTCATTCCAGTTTGAGTGGCAACATCCATCTTGCGCTCCTTAAATTCAATTACATGCTGATCTTTTTGAGGAAAAAGTCGGTCGTCAGCTTTTCGCCGGTAATGGATTCATCGTCCTTTGTGAGGACATAATCATTTTCTATTTCAAACAAGCCGGTCTCGGGGTAAACAGCCAGACGATCGGTCGACAGCGTCGCGCCCCCGGAAGTTACCCGGATATTGCGGTGGAAAATCATCCGGCGCCGACGGGGGTCGACAATGCCTTTTTCCGCAAAAATCATGGTGACCGGGTTGTCTTCGATGTAAAGGTTCAGTTTGACCGGTTCGCATATGGCCGAAATACTCCCCTTCAGCGCCGGCGGCGGCAACATGTCCTGGGATAAGACGCCCCTGAAGGAAATTTCATTTCCGGCAGCCTCGCCGCGACCAGTGTCCGATAGCGACTCGCGACGTTTGCTCGGCTTGTCCTCCGGGTGATCGATTTTGCCGAAAAAATCAATTTCAGCATCCCTGAACCGGGCAACTTTAAATGGCGAAAATTTAAAAACGCCGATCTTTTTTTTCTCGACGTTGAATTTAGCAGCTCGGATGTTAAGGGCCTTCCTACCCTTGTGGTAATTGCTGTATTGAAAACCTCTCATGACCGGTCCCGAATTTTTTTTCAATCGCAGAAAAATTTTTTCTTCGGCCCGGCTTGAGTCTGCCCTTTCTCTGGTATTCATTAAAACAAGACCGGCGATAAGGGCCAAACTGACCGATATTAAAATCACTATCAGATTTTTAGGACTCATATCGAATCACATAGTCTCAGAGAATCATGCTCCCAACGGCACAGGCTAAGCAATGATTGTGAAGCCGAGGTGGTTTAAGGAAGGTGGTGGGAAAAATGCCGATTATTTCCCCGGGAATGGTTTCGCCTCTCCTTCCCCAAATGGCAAAGTGCTGCCTCCTCCTGTATTGGCCGATTATCTTAAAGCCTGATTCGGGAAGGACTGAACGGGGTCGGAAAAGTGCTGTCCTAAGATTCTAAATAGTCATAAAACCCGGGTATGTTCATACCCCCAAGTTGAATCGACGGCTTTAAAGGCTTCTTCTCTTCAATAAGAAGTTATTGAACCGATGCTTCCCCAGCATCTTGAATGATCGATCCCCGGTTAAATAGTCAGCCGCATTCAACCGGGTACCCCTGGCAGATCCGAAATGATTCGATCTGCTGATAAATGAGCTTTGAACCGTTTAGCGCTTCCGCATATTAGCGGGGCAAAATGGACTGAGATTACCATAGCGCTGTCAATCCGCCTGCGGCGGATCCATTCATGATACTGCTTATTATCTGACTCGCTATTGTAGCGTTAATTATTCAATATCTTCTGCCGTCAAACACGAGGGGTAAGTAAACCCCTGGGTGGAAAACAACAAAAAATTAAATCGGATGACTCAAGTGCAAAATACAAGCCATTGCTCAAAGCCATTACTCCCAAATAATTTGTTGTTTTAATTTCAAATACATAAAGTTCCGTGGCCCATAGTTGACGGTTTTACATGAGAAAAAAATTACATATTTTTAAGCATTAAACGTAATAAAAAAACCGGGCCACCCTAATTCGCTTTCTGCTATTAAGGTAACCCGGCTATCTTTACTTTGTTAAGTAGTTTACCCGTCAAATCGTTGAGGGTTTATCGAATGTTGCTCCCGTTTTAATCCATCAACGATTCAACCAATTTATCCAATGAAATTCATGGATATGACAGCGCAGCGAATTTCAATAGGGATCAACCATTTAACCTAACATAGACCCGTGGCTTTCCGCCCCCCGATTAGCTTTTGCAATTTCTCGGAGGTTGGCTTTTGCTTAATGCAGCTTTTGCAAATCGCGAACTATAACTGAGAAACTACTCTGACGGTATATGCTTTCGGTGCACCGTCAGATCCATTTAAATGAGCATGAACATGAATTCTGCAAGCAGGATCTGTCTTTTAGCCGTACATTTGCCGTTAACGGAACAGCTCTTGTTTAATACATTAGGAACAAATTCTTTGCAAGATCTAAAGTTTCATATCGTCGGCTGCACGTTTGGACCCGGGCCATGGCTTATTCAACCCCAAAGCAATTGGCATGCCTATTTGACCAAAGCTGAAAACAGGCTGAAAATTATTAGCTTAACAGGCTAAAATCGTACAGTATTTGGTCGATTGTCTCGGCACGAGATTTATGGGTGGGGATTAACTGCAGGTGATACAATTGTAAACTTGGTTTACAGTGCTCAAAACAAAGGGGTCAAGTCTGCTCTTGACTCTTGCTTGGCGGCAAAAGATAGAAGGTGAGAGGGATGAAAGCGGGTAAGCTGAAAGCTCAAAGCTGAATGGGGTAAGGCTTAGAGGCTGGGAGGCAAAAAGGGAATGAGTGTCGAGGACTGATGGCTTTACGGCTAGTTGGGAAGCTCGGGGGTTGGGAATCTCAACAACCGATAGCGTGGAGGCATTAAACCATCAACCCTAGACCTTACACCGAATGCCGATTATTCACCTTCCACCCCTTACTTGTTGTCATTTTCTTTGAGCTTTCAGCCTTGAGCTTTGAGCTTACCTCCTTTGAGCTTTCAGCTTCCCAGCCTACCGGCTTTCAAGCCCTCAATGCCTTTAACCTTTTTTCAATAAACCCTATCAACCTAACAATTTATTCAACCTCATATATTTCGACTTTCCCCGACACATTCTTCAAAAAGAATTTTCCCAGGGGCGAAAGTGTGAATTGATCTTTTACCCGGGCGGCGGTCGTGGGTGACAGAAATATTTTGCCGCCCTTGGCCTGGGACCCGATCCTGGCTGCCACATTGGTGATTGAACCCCGGGCAGTATAAGTCCAACGGGATCCGGTATAGCTGTCGAACTTGGCGGCTCCGACGAAGGCACGCCCCGAATTGATCCCCATGTTGATTTCGAGCGGACGGTAGAGGGAAGTGCATTCATGGCCGATTTTGATGGTAGCTTCGCGGATTTTCAGGGCAGTGCGCACGGCGCCCAGGGCATTTTGCATGCGATCCTCATCCAGGAACAACACCATCAGTCCGTCGCCGGCGGTTTCATTGACGTCACCGTGGTTGGCATAGATCGCATCCATGAAGGCCGAAAAATGCCTTTCGATGATGTCATTCATTTCTTCATCACCCACCCGCTCGCAAATTTTGGTATAGGATTCGATATCAAGGAATAGGACGGATACATCCTGTTCCTTGCTTTCCGGCATTTCGCCGTTCGGTGATTTTTCGATCAAACGGCTGACGGTATTGGGGACAAATTTGCTCAGGTTGGACTTGATGTCTTCAAGCAGTTCAACCTTGCGCATTGCTTCGGTGAGTTCTTTGAAAGCCTTTTCCAGCTCAATATTTTTTAGCTGAAGATTTTTATTAAGCAGACGAATTTCATCGAAGGAGCGGGCGTTTTTTAGGGCAATGACCAGGTTGTTCACCAGGGTGTTTAACAGTTCAATATCATTGTCGTTGTAAGGATCGCCGATTAGTTTGGGTCCGAGGCCGAGCAGCGCCGGACTGTCGGGTGTAACGGAAAATGGGAATGACAATTCGACTTCCAGCGGCAATGATGAGCCCTGTTCGGCGAGGCTCAGTTGCTGTGGCGATTCCCAGCGGTCCTTTGAATCCAGATATTTGACGGCACCTTCTTCCAGTGCTTCGTTTAAATCATCCTGGAATCCGATGGCGATGAATTGGTTGGTATTCTCCGAGGATTCATCGAGCAATAAAACAAACCCCTGCATCACACCGAAGTTCCCCATGGTCATCAACAGGAAATTGCGAATGATCGTTTCCGGTTCCACACTGCCAAAGATGTCTTTGCTGACATCAAACAGGGTCTTTAAATTAAACACCCTCAGATCAAGCTCGGCCTGGACCTTTTCCGCCTGTTTTAAAGACTTTTTAAGCTGCTTGATCTCTTCTTGAGGCTTCATTCTGCCTGCTTTCCCCATTGGCCCGTTGGCCGGCAACAGATAGATATGATTTTATACCTTGTTTGTCACCGGCAAACCGGTAACCCGCTGACCGCAATTGAATACCCAGCCGGAAACCGCTGAGTGATACGGTTCATTCTGTTGATCCTGCCCAATACAATTATTGGAAGAATCAAGATATTTCATTTAATGCGCTTAGCTTAAATCCTCTATGACATAGAATTAACGGCCTCGGCTACATCAGCGTAGATATCGGCAAACTTGGTGATGCCCACCATCCGGAAAATCTTTTTAAAATGCTCAGAAAGACCCGTGATTCCGACCTGTTGGTCTTTTTTTCGAGTCTGTGCCAGTATCTGAATTAAAATAGCGATGCCGCCGCTGTTTATATAGGCGTCCTCTTCAAAGTGGATAAGTATTCTTTGAGTGGGCCCCTGATCGTTCAGCTCCTGATAGCCTTTGTTGATATGGGATTCGGAATGAGCGGTAATATCGCCCTGGATATGCAGGATGGAAATGCCGTTTTGTCGCTCTATCCTAATTTCATTATTCTCTTCCATAAGTCAGCACGTGCCTTACCATTGCAATTAGTGATACATTCCCAGCATCAGGGAGGAGACTCAATCTTCCATTTTCAAAACCATCTTGACCACATGGCCGCCGCCATTCATTTTCTTAAACTCGACCTGGTCCACCAGCTGTTGAATCAAAAACAGCCCCAATCCATTCGGCGGCTCCAGACCTTCAATTTTTCTTTTTATGTCGATATGCTGAGGGACGATCGACATACCATCGCCCTCATCGGCCACCGAAACCTTAAAATCTTTATCGCCGCGATACATGGTGATAATGACCCTGGAATCAGGTTGGTCTTTATTTCCATGTTCCATAGCATTGAGGCAGGCCTCCGCGACGGCCGTCTTCAAATCTTCGATTCGCTCTTTGACGAGACCACCGATTTTGGCAAAGGCGGCCGAGCTTTCCATGGCGATACGCTCGTAACCGCTGACATTGGGAAGGTTGACCTCAACTGTTCGATCATCCAATATTCTTATTTTCTCGTTCACATTCCCTCCAGATTTTATACCCAACCCGGCGAAGCCGGAAATGAAGATTGAAAATTGAAGATTTGTGGTTTCGCTCGCGCAGCGCAGGCGCTTGCGTCGCGTGTCGCTCTGTCATGTTAAATTAAATCGACAGCGCTAATTAAATATTCAATCTGGATAATACAAAAATCCTGCGCAAACCTGATAGGATTTCCAAAAATAGACACTAAATCCTGCATATAAAAACCTCCGGTCCGTGCAAAATTCTGGTTAACGTTCTTTATCAGTGCTTTTGCACGAAATTCTAAGTTCTGAATGCATAATCCAGCAAACGATATTATAATGTTTCCTGTATGTCAAATGGTTCGTGGAGCGAGTTGCGGGGTGCGAGGTGCGGGTTGCGAGGTGCGAGGTGCGGGGTGCGGGG
>Ga0049117_10000115_pt1:2500-41333 | contig 41333 bp, 26 predicted proteins | sample WorMetHERISLAND1_2_FD_55105 | JGI IMG/M metagenome (GOLD analysis project Ga0049117, IMG submission 55105) | Marine gutless worms symbiont microbial communities from Max Planck institute for Marine Microbiology, Germany - Olavius geniculatus... | ecosystem: Host-associated > Annelida...
GAGGGCCGATCATCGGATTAAATTTATCGCCACACCGCTTGTTCGCGCTACGATTATCAATAAACTGGCTGCTCTGGCATCGATTAAAGAAGAGAACTTCAATAAATATTTCCAAATTTGTGATTTAAAATTGGACGAATGGAATGTGATCGATAATCTGGAAGTAAAACCGATTTTTTCACCCCATCCGACCGAGACAACTATTTTTTTGTTTCAAACGTTGGGTCATAAGTATTATCGATCTTATGCCCATTTTGCCGACATATCCAGCTTCGCTGTTCTGCGCGACATGATCACGGAAAAAGAGTCCGACCCCGGCATTTCTGAAGAATATTTCGAAGAAGTCAAAAGAAATTATCTGTCGAAGGCCGATCTAAAAAAAATAGATGTCGGTGGAGGCTATGTTCATGGTTCGGCCCAGGATTTTGAAGATGACCCTTCCGGCAAGATTATCCTGGCCCACACTTCCTCGCAGCTGACCGCCCGACAAAAAGAAATCGGCTCCGGTGCTCCTTTTGGTACGGTAGATGTTCTTATTCCAGCCCATCAGGACTATGTCTGGCAGTATGCCGAGAAAATTTTGAAAGTCTACTTCCCCTCCGTACCCGGCCATCAAATCAACATGCTGCTGAACAATCCTCTGATATCCATCAATCCTGAGAGCATTCTTATTAGAAAAGGAGAGATTAACCAATTTGTCTATTTGATACTGACCGGCGAAGTTGAAATGATCCGACCCTACACAGGGGTTAACAGTATGATCTCGGCGGGCGGTCTGATCGGCGACAACCTCGGGGTTTTCCAAATGCCTGCCAAAGAAACCTTTCGCACCATCAATTTCGTCAGAGCGTTAAAGGTGCCCTGCAGCCTTTACCTCAATTTTATCAAAAACAACGGCCTGCTTGCCGATCTCGAGTATCTCAGAGAGAGGCGGGAATTCCTGCAGGATACCTGGCTTTTTGGTGAGGATATATCTTATCCGATTCAAAATACAATTGCCAGGTCCATGAATCCTGAAAAATACCGGGCTGATGAATTGCTTCCCATAGAGGATTATTCGGGTATCGGCATCATCAAACAGGGAAAATTGCAAATTTTTCTAAATGACGATATTTTCGAAACTCTGAAAGCTGGTGACTTTTTCGGCGTCAGCAACGTACTATTCAAAACGCCGGCCATCTTTAAAGTGCGGGCTGTCAAAGACACTGAAGTATACAATGTCCAAGAGAAAGTACTATCCGACATCCCCATCATACAATGGAAATTATTTGAAACCTATGAAAGGCGTATCCGAAAAATATTGAACCCGGAACTCGTCAGCATTCCGATTTTTCAATGGCGCGAGGAGTATAACACCAATATCGAAGAGATGGATGAGCATCATCGGGCCCTTTTTCAGACCGCCAATAAACTATATGAAGAGATCAACGCCGGTCGAAATCAGGCAGCTATAGAAGAGACGCTCGATTTTCTGATTCAATACACGAAGGATCATTTCGATCAGGAAGAAAAATTGATGGAAGATTATGATTTTCCGGAACATGAAATCCATATAAAGCATCATATGCGACTTATCCAGGAAGTGCAGGAACTCAAAAGCAGATATGCCGCGGGGCAAATGCGAATGGATATGAGCATTATCAATTTTTTAAAAGACTGGATTATCAACCATATTCTGACTGAAGACCGCAAATATGGGCCTCATCTCATTGATAGGGGGCTCCGTTAATTAATCCGCCAAAAACATCGCCCTAGCAGGACCGCTTACTTCTCTTTGTGGTGGATGGAAATATAACATCGAAAGAGCGGCGGATTAATTATTTAATGCTTCGCATTATTTTTTAGGTTTTAAAATTCGCCATAATTTATGACTCACTTCAAACACCGGTTGATAACCGGCCTTCCCCAATACCGCATCTCACAAGCGCCTTGTTAGAAATAATCTCAACCGGTCGCCACCCGTTTTATCGCACCCATACGAGAAGTTGCGCTAGCGCACCTCTGTGTCGGAGGTCACTCCTTCATCAGAGGTGCGCAAGTCTTGTTACTCAGTAGCCCGGGTCGTTGAACCGAGGTTCTTTTTACTTTAAACCTGACGACTCAACTTGGAGGCCCAGGCTTCATCTTTCAGACTGTTTTTGATGCTGAGAATGATGTCGGATCGACGCCGGTTTGCATTGGGCGCTTCCAGGGCATTTTGGTATACTCGTCGGGCCCATTGCTGGTCGTCCGTGTAATTCAGAATGCACTCTGCCAGATGTTTCAGATCCAAAGCATCCGATAATTTGCCTTCAGCCGCTTCAAGCCCCTGCCGGACGACATCGGCGAATCCACTGCGCCGGGCCGCCGCTCTCAGGAGTGCGTCATAATCTTGAATTCCGGTGCTCAAAGATTCAGCCTTGGTGAAGACCGTTCGTGCCCGGTCAGAGTCACCCAGACTGTCCTGCAGGGCAATGGCCACAGCGGTGCAGCTGATGGTGTTGTCACAAGTTTGTTGGGCTTTATCGAATATCTGCCCGGCCCATCCGGCATCACCGAGTTTTTCCAACACAACCCGGGCCAGGCGAACATAGGCCTCGGCGCTGTCGCAACGTTCTTCCAAACCGGCATATATTTTCTTGGCCCAGTCCGAATCACTCAGATTGGCCAGGACACCGTCGACGATCCGGTGATAGTCGATTTCTTCAACACATTTTTCCAATTGGGCGCTGTAGATAGTCTGGACCCAATCGAAATCCTGAAGGTCGGCCGCTATTGCATCGGCGACCGTTAAATATTCCGGGAAGTAATTGCTTACTTCTCCGGCTTTACCGAAAAGCTTGCGGGCATAGTGCTTGTCGCCGGTCTGCGCAACCACTTCCCGGCCCAGTGATATCAGCGCACCGGCGGTCTGGCATTCGCCTTCGCGGCTGATGTATTCGTCATACTGGGCCTTGTGGGCTTCGCGTCTGGCCTGCTGGTCTTCGATGGCCTCGGTCCAGGCCGGGTCATCGGCAAGCTTTAAGATGGCCTCGGCCGTTTTGTTGAAATCATCATTGCTTTTGACCGCCAACTCTGCCTGTTTCAGCAACTCCATGGCAGCCGCCTGATCCTTGATATCCGTGGCCATGGCCTCGGCCACCTGCACCAGCTGCTTGGCATTGGGGTTTGCGCCGGCTGTTTTTTTATAGACCGCGCCGGCAGCAGCGGTATCGCCCGTATCGGTCAGGATGGCCTTGGCCAGCTTGGCGAATTGATCGAACGTGGTGCAGCGGGATTCGGCATTTTGGTAGACGTCCAGGGCCAAGGCCTTGTCTTCCAAAGATTCAACCAGCGACTTGGCCAGGGCCATCAATTCATCGGGTTTCTCCATCTTGTCGGCTGCCAGGCGATATAGCTGTTTGGCATAATCCGTGTCCTTCAGGTCGGTGGCCGCCGCCGCCGCGAGGGCCGTGAGTTCCTTGCCTGACTCGAGGGCGGCTTCCCCTTTGCTGAAAATCTCACGCGCGGCATCTTCGTCGTCCAGAGCAGCGACAATTCCTTTGGCCAACTCGGCATAGTCCTTGCCGGTTTTGCATTTTTCGGCGGCGTCCGCCAATATCGTCTTGGCCCGGTCACGATCCTCAAAGGCTTCCAGCACCCCCTTGGCGCAGTCGACAAAATCGGAAACGGATTTGCATTTTCCGATGGCAGCTTCCACCGGTTTGCCGGCCAGATCATCGTCGGACAAGAGGGTCTTGATGTTTTTGCTCAGGGCAAAAAAATCTGCGATCTTGGTGCATTTGCCCTGGGCGGCCGTTAGTATTTCAGCCGCGGCATCGGAGTCACCGATTTCCGCCGCCGCACCCGCCAGGTTGACGAGATCGTCGATGTTCATAGCGAAATCCTTGGCTTGCAGCAAATACTGTTTGGTCTTTTCGCTGTCTTCCAAGGCCTCGGCTGCGCATTTGGCAAACAGAATCAGTTCCTCGGTGGTCTGCGCCCATTCGGCGCCCTCATCCAGCAACTCGGCCGCCCACTCTTTGTCGGAGAGATCCTGAACGATTTCGCGGGCCACACCGACATAGTCTTCCGAAGTGTCACAGCCTTCTGCTTTTTCTTCGAGTTCGGCTTTAGTACTCATTTTTCCTCCTTTTGGGGTGTCGTATTCAAAGATTAATTTACTGAACCTTGTATCTGAAAACCTCCGACTTGGGCTAAAGTCAGGAAATACCAAATTAAAATTTATTAATGATCATTTAGACTTCTATACCAAGTCTGTCAACAGTGTATTTAACTGCTTTATTTTACAATTACCGGGCAAAACCCTTGCAACACGTTTTACCTATTATCAGCCGATCGTTCGTGTGCTTTGCCGCTTAGATGCTCGATTTTCATTTTTATTACCTTGGTTTCATCCCAATATTTCTTCATATAGCTGCGGCCGGCTTTTAAATATTCTGCAGAATATTTGTTCAACACAGAAAGCAAGATATTCTTTTTTTCTGTTTCATCCGTTATCTCAGATGCTTTTCCGAAGGCTATGGCACTTTCGTAATCCGTGTCAAATTCATTTCCGAGAACTTCTGATTTGGTTACCACACAAAAGGAAACCTTTTTACTGAAGTCTATATTGTCGAGTTTATGTCCTTCCCTGGCGCAATGAAAACAAATGCAATTATCAAAATACGTATAATTTAAAGGTACTCCATAAGGATAGCCATTCTCGCCGATCGTCGACAATACGCCAAATGAGCCTTTTTCAACAATTTCTATCACTTTTTCATCGCTGAGGGCTCTGTCCTTCAATTTGATCTCCCTAAACATGGCTATTCTCCATCACCCCTGCTACTGATGTCTTAAAGGCCTGCAGCATTTCCGCCAAATCTTCCTGAGTGTGGGCAGCTGAGAAAAAGGCCAAGTGCATCCAGGGCAGCAGAATATTGTTTAGCCGAAAATGCAACTGGAGCTCGGCCAATGCTTCCTCATCCTGACCGATCAAATCCCGCGCCAGTTTCGGCATTTCCGCCTTGGCGTGTATCTGGAACATCGACCCGATGCCGGTCATGCAAAATGGATAGTCATTGGCAGCGCAATAGTCATTGAAGCCGTTGCGCAGAAAATTGCCCTTCTCCATCATATCCCCATAAACATGGCGATTTTCCCGTAGATACTTCAACGTGGCGGCACCTGTGCTCAGTGTCAAGGGATTCCCGCTGAAAGTACCGGCGGCCGAGAAACCGTCATCGGTTTTCTGGGCGACAGCCACCATTTCCTTGGAGCAGGCCACGGCACCGATGGGTAAACCACCGCCGATAATTTTGCCGTAGGTGGCGATATCCGGCAGCACATCGGTGATTTCCTGGTAGCCGCCCAGGGCCAGACGAAATCCGGTGATAACTTCATCAAAATGCAGCAGAACGCCCGCTTTTTGGGTCACGTCGCGCAGTTTTTGCAAAAAGTCCTTGTCAACCGTCAACATACCACCGCCCAACACCGGTTCAATCGCCACCCCGGCCAGTTCGTGGGCATGCTCCTCGATCAGACTGAAGGCATTGTCGTTAAACGGCAGCACCAGTACCGTGTTTTTGGCACCATCGGGGATACCGGCCGATCCAGGAGACGGATGAGGACGGTCCTCCGGTCCCATGGTTTCGGGGTCGGCGAAAACGCTCCACTGGGCGTAATCATGCCATCCGTGATAGCAGCCTTCAAACTTGGCTATCATTGGCTTGTTGCTGGCGGCGCGCATCAGGCGCCAGGCCAGCATGGTCGATTCGGTGCCCGTGTTGCAGACCATGGCCAGTTCGGCGCAGGGTACGCACTCGATCAGCCGCTGCGTGAATTCCACTTCACGGGTGTGGGGCATGCCGTAGCTCATCCCCAACTCGCATTGGTCGTGCAGGGCCTTCAGCACCGGCTCCGGGCCATGTCCCAGTACATGCACGCCGTAGGACATGGTGCAGTCGATATAGCGGTTGCCGTCGATGTCCCAGGTGTAAGCGCCTTTGCTGCGCTCGACATATACCGGGTAAGGTTCCATTTTACGCGCTCCGCTCATCAACCCACCAGGAATCAGATCCTTGGACTGCTCCCAGTATTCACCCGATTTCGGTGTTCGATTCCTTAGTTCCTGCAAAATCGCATCTTTATCTAATGCCATTGCTGTTATCTCCCTCCATATTCAATCGTTAAATATCCATAATATCCAGATCGGTGATGCTGGAATGCCAGGATGCTCGAAAGCTGGAATGCTTTCTTGAAAGATAAAATCAATTTTAGCCATTTTGCTTCCCAGCTTGCCCGCCTTCCAGCCCTATCGCCTCCCGGCTCTGGCTTCCGCCAGCAGACAGAGAATTTCAAACATCATTTGAGCCCCGGCCCTGGCGGTGTTAGTGGTGGGATCATACGGCGGTGCGACTTCCACGACATCGCCGCCTACCAGATTCAGGCCGCGCAGTCCCCTGATCAGGGCCTGCGCTTCGCGGGTCGTCAAACCGCCGACCTCGGGGGTCCCGGTGCCCGGCGCATAGGCCGGGTCCAATCCGTCAATATCAAAGGAAATATAAGTGGGGCCGTCACCCACCACTGCACGGGCCCTTTGAATAACCTGAGCTAGGCCCATTTCAATAAAGTCTTCCATATGGATCACCGTCATACCGGATTCGTATGAAAACTCCCAAACCGGTTCGGCCGGTCCCCGGATACCGATCTGGATGGTGCGATCGGGATCCAACACCCCGTCCAACACGGCATTGCGAAACGGTGCGCCATGATAGAATTTTGAATTTCCCATCCGACCGTCGGTGTCGCAATGGGCATCCACATGGACCATCCCCACCGGTGTGCTGCGCCCCACGGCCCTGAGTATCGGATAGGAGATGGAATGATCACCGCCGGCCGCTAGTGGCGTAATTCCGGCGTCCATGATCTGCTGGAAGTATTTTTCGATATCCCCCAGACCGTCACCAAGATGGTATCTGTTTTCAATCGGCACATCACCGACATCCGCGATTTTACACAGCCCAGCGGGGCTGATTTTGCTGTGGTGATTGAATGATCCGAACATCGCGACAGTGCGAATTGCCTTGGGACCCAGACGTGCACCGGCCCGGTTGTAAACGCCCTGGTCAAATGGTACACCGACTAATGCGATATCGATATTCTTTAACTCCGGCTGATAGGGCATATCCAGCAGGGTGGACACACCGGCATAGGGTACCCGGTCGTCGTACTGATCCGCTGATTCATCGGTTGGATCATCTGAATATTTATCACGCAGTTTTGCTAACTTTAGTGTATCCATCTATTAAATCTCCAAGGCAAATAGAAAACCGGATATCGTGAATTTACGGAAAAGAAAAAGTATGTGATATCCGGTTTATGCTTATTGTAAAACATCGATTTGCTATGCGATCTCTTTTAGGCCCGCTTCCATAATCGAAAGCCCTTTTTCAAGCTGCTCATCGGTAATGACAAACGGCGCCAGGACCCGGACGATGTTGCCGTAGCTGCCGCAAACCAGAATCAACAGGCCTTGACCGAGGCAATAGGCGGCCAGTTGTTTGGCTTCATCGGCGGCAGGTTCCTGGTTGGCGCCCTTGACAAATTCCAGGCCGAGCATGGCGCCCAGTCCCCTGATGTCTCCGATGATGCTGAAATCCTTTTGCCACTTCTCAAAACGGTCCTTTAATTTTTCTCCCAAAGCGACTGACTTCGCCAGCAGGTCTTCCTCCTCGAAAGCGTCCAGCACCGCCAGTCCGGCGGCGCAAGCCACCGGATTGCCGCCGTAAGTTCCGCCCAAACCCCAGGAATGTATTGAATCCATGATTTCCTGTTTGCCGACAACAGCCGCCAGGGGCATTCCGGCGGCCAGGCTTTTGGCAATTATTACCATGTCCGGCTCGACGCCCCAGTGTTCGATGGCAAACATTTTGCCCGTGCGCCCCATACCGCTTTGAATTTCATCGGCTACAAACAGGATGCCGTTGTCGCGGCAGATTTGCGCCAGATCCTGGAAGTAATTCGGCGGCGGGGCAATGAAGCCGCCTTCACCTTGGACCGGTTCAGCCACCACGGCTGCCACAGCCTCCGGATTGACCTGTTTTATAAAAGCGTCTTTAAGCGCATCGGCACCGGCGACATCGCCGAACGGGATGCGGTATACTTCCGGCGCGAAGGGCCCAAAGCCGAATTTATAGGGTTTGACCTTGCTGGTCATGGTCATGGTGAGCAATGTGCGGCCGTGATAGGCATTTTCAAATACAATGATAGCCGGCCGTTTGGTGTAGTAACGGGCAATTTTAACCGCGTTTTCCACCGCTTCGGCGCCAGAGTTCAAAAACACGGCCCGTTTGGCAAAATCACCGGGTGTGATCCGGCAAAGCTGTTCGGCTAGTTTCACTGCTGGTTCGTAAGGATTCACCATAAAACAGGTATGGGTGAATTTTTCCGCCTGCTCTTTAATGGCCGCCACGACCTTCGGGTGGCTGTGGCCGACGTTCATGACGGCAATACCGCCGGCAAAATCAATAAATTCTTGACCTTCCACATCCCGCAAGATGGCGCCTTGGGCCGATTGAATGAAATTGGTGGTGGTAATCCCAACACCGTCGGATATAAACTGTGTTTTTTGCCGGGTCAACTGCTCATTGGATGTCTGGCTCATTTTTCCTCCCATAATCGGCCGTGGGCCGACGGATAAAGGTTAACGCTCATATTATAAAATCGACAGGATACCTTAAATCCGCAATCCGAAGTAAAATCATCCTCAATTAAATTTTGGGTTATCGAATTGGGATTTATTGATTGGTGGTGTCGCTGCGCTCTGTCCATATTCAATAAATAGCGCTTCGCCTGTCGACGCGAGTCTCGCTTAGAACCCCTCGATCTGGTGGGGGAAATAATCATCACAAGTCCCTTCACGGTAGACATCCGCTGTTGCACAATGCAAACCACCGCCAAACGGGCTTACGTCTATAAATGGCACCGGGATAACTTCGAGGCCGAGTTGATCGAACTGTTCCATCTGTTCTGTTTCCTGGGCATCCACACAGATTGTTTTGGGATCCAGCATGAGTGTATTCATGGATAACCAAGGACTGCAGAAGGACAGTGGTGGATAATCATCCAAAAACGGTTTGGCGCACTCGACGACCTCCCAGTCGTTCTTTTTGAAAAACTCGAGCATGTTGGGTGCCAGGGGGACGCGTTTGCGGTTGGCCAGAGCCAGTCCCGGGCGCACGACGATGAAGGTGGCATCGATGTGAATCGGATTGTCCTCGTAAAACCAGACTGGATGAATGCGATGGCTCGGAAAATGGCGCCTCAGCCATTCGATACCGGACTCGTTCGTTACCGAAGAGTGGTACACAAAGAGGTCTTTGCCGGCCCGCCCAATGTCGGCTGCGTCAAAGCACGGCTCTTTTTCCGTTAAAACCCAATCGCGTTCATAGATTGCTTTTTCCTTTTCTTCTTTACTTTTCTTGTCCCATTCACGCCAATAGTCTTTTTTATAACACTCATCCGTCAAGCGGGGTTTGGGCGCCGCTTCCCACCTGAAATTGGGATCTTCCTGGAAGTATTGCTCGAGCAGCGGACGATAGCAAAGATATTCGTGCCAGCGGGCGCGCTGGGACATGGTGGCTTCAAGTATTTCGTTGCCGACGGTCAGCAGGACATCGCGCGGCGGCATGCACCCAAACATGGATTTTTGCTCCCAGTCCGGCGTGCAGACCTCCTGGCTGAAATCCAGCGGTGTCGGCCGGTCGACCCGAATCCCCCGGTTTTCGAGCAGTTTGGCAAAGTTGTCCAACTGTTCGTTGGCCTTGGCTTCCATTTCCTTTGGCAACGGACCGTAGGTGCCCAGCGGAAATCCATGATCCGGCCAATTCCGTTCCATGGCGGGTTCCGGAGCCTGAACCATGGTTCCATCGGCGCGGCCGACGATTACATGCTTCAGGGGATCCCACTCATTCCATGAATTGACAATGGTTTTGCGAGGTTGATTGTCTTCAGTCATCACAGTCTCCTTATCTCTAATACTTGGGTTCAAATCGAGAATCTGAGCGGCCTTCGGATTGATATCAGCGACCCCTGCCGTCGACATCGGCGGCAGGCTTGGCGCTGCTCGTCGAGGCTAAAATGTCTCGATGCGTGACGCTGTGCTGCATCGTCCCGCGCTGTATTTACGACAGTTCAGCTGACCGGGGGTTTCTCAACCTGACCGGATCGGGTTTACGCCTGGTGAGCCTCAAATTCAAAAACTCAACAAAAGCTGAAAAGGCCATGGCAAAATAGATATAACCTTTGGGAATATGAAGATCCAGACCTTCCCCAACCAACGAGACCCCGATCAGCATCAAGAAGCTCAGGGCCAGGATTTTAACCGTCGGATGATCTTCCACGAAGGCACTGATTTTTCCTGCCAGTAGGATCATCACGACCACCGCAATCACGATCGCAGCTACCATAACACCTATTTGTTTGACAAGGCCGATGGCCGTAATCACGGAGTCAATTGAAAAAACAATGTCGATTTCCAGCGCACTCAGGGTCAGCAACGCAATCCAGATGTTTGGATCCGTAAGCCAGCTCATCTCAGGTTTCCTTCCGTAAAAAAGCGTTGACAGCCATCCGCATCTCCGGCGCTATGATGACGTTGGGGGAAAAAGCTTGGATACTGCATCTCACAAAGTGGTTTGGTGTCCACTGATAACAATCCATCATCAATACCGCAAACCGGTTGTATGATCAACAGCCAATCCGTCGACGGGAACCGGTCCGATCCGACATGACAAAATATGACAGGCAAGCGCTTCAGATCGTTACAAAATTGACGGTCTTAATCGGTATCCCGGCCTTTTTGGAAAATTTTTGATTTGCTGCTAAAATAGGATTCAGCACTTATTTTCATCCTCGACGGCAGGCAGCTTCATCCGAATAAACAACTCGGTGTGATTGTGGCCTTGTGCGAGGATCATCGTCAAACATAGCCAAAAGGGATCGAAGCCGGGCTGCGGTCTGAGACATTAAGCAAACCGTAAATGTACAGATTTAGGCACTATTATTGCATCTTAAAAAAATTTAATACTTCTTGGAAACGGGAGTCGATGAGAGCGTGTTTATCAGAGGCTTAAAAGCAAAAATGGCAATCAATCTTGCGGTCCTGTTACTGCTGGCAATGGTCCTTATCGATCTGGTGACTATCGTCACGATAAAACGTGAGTTGATTCGTTCAGAGATTTATAAAGCCGGCCTCTTGCTTAAATCCATCGAGCACAGCCTGCTCAGCGGCGCCCTGCAATATAGAGGGCGATCCATCCTGACTCCCGGATCGGTCATGGGCAAGATCCTTGGCTATCCCCAACTGGCCGCTGTAATGATTCTGGACAACCGGGGTGAACAGATATTGTTGCATCAGACACCGGATGCAGCGGCCGATGGGCTGCATCAATTTACCAAGTGGTCAATATCATCGGGTAAACAAAAAACTCATGTCAGCGGCACGCTACGGGGATTATTTTTCAAACACAAGTCCCGGTTGACGATGTCAACACCATTGATGAAAAACGGCGAGATTATCGGAGGCATCTGCATCGTCCAGCGAGTGGAAAAAGTTTTCCAAGCCCTGCGGAACTCACAGCGAGTTTTTCTGATTTATCTCTTTATTAATCTGGTTATTCTCACCTTTATCGGTATTTTCCGTATATCAAAGCTTTACCTGCAGCCCCTGGGACGGTTGGCCAAACGGGCCGAAGATTATAAGGAAGATGATGATCTTATGTTTGCCGTCCGCAAGGAAGACAATGAATTGAACCGGTTGTCAAAGTCGCTCAATATTATGTTGAAACGAATTTCAGCCGACAAAAAAAAGCTTCGCTCCACGGTACTGTCCCTCGAGGATGCGAATCTTGAGTTGAAAAAAGCCCAAAAGGAAATTATTCGAGCTGAAAAATTGGCTTCCGTCGGTAGGCTGTCAGCCGGCATTGCCCATGAAATTGGCAACCCAATTGGAATCGTCATTGGCTACCTGGAATTGCTAAAGCAAGACGATATTACCGAAGCCGAGAAAAAAGAATACATCCAGCGCACCGAGGAAGAGATCGAGCGTATCAACACCATCATCCGGCAGTTGCTTGAAGTGTCGCGACCCTCGAATTCGGGACGTACGGCTGTTGCAGTACATGAACTGATCCATGATATGGCGGATGTTTTAAGGGTGCAGCCCTTTGTGTCGAACATAGAGATGTCATTTAATCTCGTGGCCGAGGAGGACACCGTTTGGGCTGATTCCAATCAATTGCGGCAGGTTTTTCTAAACTTAATAATAAATGCTGCCGATGCCATCAACAGCGAAGGCAACCATGGCGGAGGAAAGCTCACGATCAACACCAAGCTAAAAAAACATACCGATACCGTCGCGAGGCCATCTTGCAGTTATTTGGAAATATCTTTTTCAGATGATGGGCCTGGGATTCCGCAGGATAGTCTCGCCAATATATTCGATCCTTTCTACACCACCAAAGATCCCGGCAAAGGTACCGGTCTGGGTCTTTCAGTTAGCTTTATGATTGTCGAAAGTTTAGGCGGCAAGATGACGGGAATCAGTGAAGAAGGCCGGGGGACGACGATGACCATCTCGTTGCCGGTATATAACTCGGTGTCGGATACAACGGAAAATGCACAACCCGGGCAAGCCGGAATTGAAGATTGAAGATTTTTGGTTTCAGGTGTCAGGTTTCGGGTGTCGGGGAACATTGGTCCTATGGCCTCTTATGGTGCTCTACAATGAATGACGAATGTCGAATGTCGATTGACGAATGGTGGAATCGCTTCGCTCTGTCGATTTTTAATAGATAGAATACATTTTTCGATGTTCGATGTTGGACGTTCGATGTTCGACGTTCATTAGTTTTTTTTCTTTGATCAGACTGGCCGTTTTTTTGGCCAGAGGCCATGCTCTTATGAAACAGCATATTCAAAGCCATTAAGATATAAGTTAACGGTCTGTGGGAGTGGCCTCGATTCGACTGAGCTCGTCGCAGGCCGGCCACGATTACCCACCTGGGTAATCGCGGTTGAAAACCGCTCCCACGATCTATGAGCGGAAGATTTTCGGATAAAGTTTTTTATCCGATCAGACTGGCTTTCTGGAGTCAGAGGTAGCTCTCTTATGAAACTACAACTAAATTAATCCCAAGCAAGGGGATTAAAATCGTGCTCGTCCTTGTCCTCGATACTGAGTGGCTCAAAAGCTGCGAGGACGAGCCCGAGCACGAGGACGAAATGGCAAATGAGTTCATAGGAAATTGATATTTCTCTGATCTGACACCTGACACCTGACACCTGAACACTGAAACCTTTTGTTTCCTGCAACATGTTGTCAGAAAAAATAAACTAAGGACCAAACTGCTGGATCATAAACCAAAAGAGAGCGGACAAACACAATGGAAGACACTAAACCCCAAAAACGGCTGCTGGTTATAGACGACGAAGCAAATATGCGGCACATGCTCGCTACGGTGCTTAAGAAAGCCGATTATGTCGTCGATTTGGCATCTGATGGTGCCGAGGGCTTGCAGCTGATTGAGCAGACCCGTTATGACTTTATCCTGTGTGATATAAAAATGCCCAAAATGGGAGGTATGGAGTTTTTGGAAGCTTCCCGGGATAAGATCAACGGTACGACAATCATTATGATGTCTGCCTACGGTAGCATCGATACCGCGATTGGTGCCATGAAACTCGGCGCTTATGACTATATTTCAAAACCTTTTAAGACCGATGAAGTTTACCTGGCTTTGAAAAAGGCCGAAGAACGGGAACGTCTAAAAAAAGAAAACCGGCTGCTGAAGGAACGCATACAGTCAATTGAGGGAGATTATAATTTCGGTAAAATGGTGGCGAAAAGCAAGGTCATGCGGGACATCTTTCAACTGGCCGAAAAGGCCGCCCAGTATAAAACAACGGTAATGATTCTTGGGGGCAGCGGCACCGGCAAAGAACTGATTGCCCGGGGGATTCATCAATCCGGTCAGCGATTCCAGGCACCCCTCGTGCCGGTCAATTGCGGCGGGATACCTGAAACTTTGCTCGAGAGTGAGCTATTCGGCTATAAAAAAGGTGCTTTCACCGGTGCGGATCGCAACAAAAAAGGTCTTTTCCAGGAGGCTGAGGGGGGGACCATCCTTCTTGATGAAATCGGAGAATTGCCCCTGCCTTTGCAGGTGAAACTGCTGCGCGTGTTGCAGGAAAACGAGATCCGGCCGATCGGGGAGGCCAGGTCGATGAAAATTGATGTCCGGGTGATCGCGGCAACAGCCAAGAATTTAGAAGAAGAAGTACACAAAGGGACGTTTCGCAAGGATTTGTTCTATCGTCTTAATGTGTTGACCATTAAATTACCTCCGCTTAAAGAGCGCACGGAAGATATCCCGCTGCTGTGTAAGCATTTCATTAATCGTTTCAACAAAATTCTGACTAAAGAGGTTACGGGGTTGACCCCGGGCGCAATGGCGCAACTGCTTGAATATCCTTGGCCGGGCAATGTGCGCGAATTGGAGAATGTCCTCGAAAGGGCCATGGTAATTGCAGATGATTCACAGCTGTCAACTGAGCATCTATTGCTCGAGCAATCCCAGGCTGAATTGGACACTCAACCTTCGGCTTTTTTTGACGGCTTATCTCTCAAATCCGCCCAGAAAGTGGTGGAAGAAGACCTGATTACCCGCGCCCTTCAAAAGACCGCGGGCAATCGCACCCGGGCGGCACGGCTGCTCGAAATCAGTCATCCGTCGTTGCTCAGTAAAATGAAGGCTTACAATATAGATCTGTAGTGGGCAGGAGTGTCTGTTGTTGATGCTGCTATTTTGTTGTTACCGCAATTGGGATTTTCTGCTTATCTTGGCTTTGACCGATTCTAGCGTTGCCTCTAATTGATATGCTTTCTTTGCGCTGTATGCTCGATTCCGTTGATTTTATTTCTTAATTTTCCAGAGCATTTAAATGTAACCACACGTCGTTCCCGGAGAATCAAATCCTGTCCGGTGGCCGGATTGCGCCCCCTGCGCTGGCTCTTTTTCTTTACGCAAAATTTACCAAAGCCTGAAATCAGTACATCTTCACTTGTTTCCAATGCTTTTTTGATGATTTCAAGCAGAGCTTCTATTACATCAACTGATTTTTTTTTGGTAAAACCGAGTTCGTGAACGGTTGAAACAAGATCGCTTTTGGTCAAAGCCATGGTGCCCCTCCTCACAAAAAAAACGTCTCTGACTGCAAGTCTGATTTGAGATTATTGGTTTTCAAGAGATATATAAAGAAAAAGCTCGCCGGTGCGAGGCCGCCGGACTTTATCTTAATCAAGTTTTAAACTGACGTTGCTATCAGGTGGCCTGATGCACTTTTACTCGCTGGGTGTTTGCGTGTCCTCCTTTTGGGACGGTATTACCGTTTCAATTTTTTGCATAATATTATCAACACTTTTCATTATATCATCAATTTCAGCTTTCAACTTCAAATCTTCTATATCCGTCATTCAGCTCTCTCCATGAAAAATAGCACAATTGTATCGTATAGGATTTCTGTCCTGATATACGGTTCCCGAATTTTCCGGCGTATTTCAGAGGTTGGATGTTCGGCCGGCATCTCTGCGAACACATTGATACTATTAAGAATATATGGATTCTGAATTTATGTCAAGCAACTTATACAAAATATTTCTGATTCATGAGACAAGACGATATCGACCTAGCTCGGGTATTGATTTATCCAGAAATGCGGTTAGAATAGAGATGCGGGTAACTCGATTGCGGATTGCAGATTGCGGATTTCGGATTAAACAGCACAAAACGCAGCGTATATGGTGCAATGGGCGGAGTTCATGCTGGATTGGGGATGATTTTATGGCGTCAATCGGTTTGGCAAAAGTTGCTTAGGCGAAAATGTGGCGGGAGTAAGTCTGTTGCTTCAACTGGTTTGATTTAAAAAGCACTATTTAGAATCGATACGCCGAAGGCGTACCATTATTATTCATTATTCAATCTTCAATATTCATTGGCAAGTTGGAGCCGACGAGCGGATTTGAACCGCTGGCCTGCTGATTACGAATCAGCTGCTCTACCAACTGAGCTACGTCGGCATCAAGTAGACCGGAATTTTTATTTCTTGGGGGCGATTCCAAAAACGTTTCAGTTCACCCGGGGAGCGGATTCACCGGTGGTGACGCTCCGGACGTTGCTTGAATTGAAACCTTTTGAATAAGCCTCCCTTTATTTTTAACCTCCCAATACGTGATTTGCTGTGCAAAATCAAGAGATAATTTCATATAATGACCTTATCGAGCAATTGACCAATCGAATGCAGTGCATCGAGTGCTTTGGTTTTTCCGGTTCGGAAAAAGCGTATCTGGTTGCCCAAATTTTTTTGCAGCAAAGGGTGCCGCAGCTGGTCATTGCTACTTCAACCAAACAGGCCGAGCAGTTTATCGAGGATCTGCGATTTTTTGCCGGTGACTCAGAACTGCCGATTCTGTTTTTTCCACCGTATAACATCTTACCATTCAAATTCCTCTCCTATCACAACGAAACCGCCGGTCATCGAATTCGGGTCCTGTATCGATTACTGGAAGAAAACATGCCGTACATTGTGGTCACGACGGTTGATGCATTGCTTCAAAAACTGATACCCCGGCATGAAATCAGCCGCTTTGCCGAACTGGTTGTTGCCGGAGAGGAAATAGACCGGGATTATTTAATCGCCAGACTGATGTCCGGCGGTTACAGCAAATCGGCGATCGTTGAAGAACCCGGCGATTTCAGTGTGCGAGGCGGGATTATTGACATATTTTCACCGCTTTACCCCGACCCCTTGCGTCTGGAATTTTACGGGGATTTTGTTGAATCTTTGAGATTTTTTTCGGCTTCAAGCCAGCGGCAATTTAAAAGCATCGACGAGGCTGTCATTCTGCCGGCCAGAGAGGTCATACTGGACAAAAAATCGCTGCCGAATATCATTAGCGCGATTCGTTTGCTGGCCAATGAATTGGAGGTGCCGGTAACCCAAACCCGCAAATTAATTGATGCCCTCAGAAATGATGAGGCGCTGTCAGGGATTGAAAGCCTGATACCGTTGATATACCCGCAGCTGGACACTTTGTTTGATTATATTCGGCCAAACTCATTGATGGTCACCTTAAATCATGAAGAACTGGAAAAGGCTGCAACCGATACCGAAGAGCGGATTCTCAACAATTATGATTCCGCCTGCAGCGAGAAAAGGCTGTGTGTCGAACCGGGCGACCTGTATCAGAAATGGCCGGGGATTGCTGAATTTTTAGGCGAGAAAAACACCCTGGTCTTTAAAACGCTCGAGGTCTCCCAAGGTGGACAGATCCCGCAGCCGTGCCCGTTGCAATTCAAGGCGGCAGTCCAGGAAAATTCAGACCTGAGCATGGCGCTTAAAAATCAGGCCGGGAAAGAGAACCTTTTCCAGCCGCTGGTTGACTGGCTGCACGATAAACAGGGATCGGGATATACCACTATTTGTGTCTGCCGGACCGAATCCCAGGCAGAAAGGTTGGCGTCCCTGCTGGCCCCCTATGGTTTGTCTTTTAGGCGGTATGAGAATGTTTCCCAAATTCGGAATAGCCGGGGACAGCTTAGCATTTGTATCGGTCAGGTATCCGGCGGATTCGTATGGCCCGATCGATTTTTGGCGCTGGTTACCGATGACGAAATCTTCGGCGTACGGCACCAGCAGCGAAAATACCGCAAGTCCCGTCCGCGCGCCCAGTTGCTCGACATGCAGGAGCTGAAAAAAGATGATCTCATCGTCCATGACGCTCATGGCATCGGTCGTTACGGCGGTCTAGTCAAACTCAATGTGGCGGGCTTAACCAATGATTTTTTGGTGCTGATTTATAAAGACGGCGATAAACTTTATCTACCCGTAGACCGCATGGGCGCCGTGCAAAAATACATGGGAGTCGATGGCGTTACGCCCTTGCTGGATGCCCTGGGCGGAAAATCTTGGGAAAAAGTTAAATCCCGGGTTAAAAAGTCAGCTGAAAAAATAGCCGGCGAGCTCTTGAAACTGTATGCCCGGCGAAAAATTGATCGCGGCTATGCATTTGCAGCGCCGGACGATTACTTCAAGGATTTTGAAGCCGGGTTTGCCTATGAAGAAACCGTGGATCAACACAAAGCCATCGAGGACGCGTTGGAAGACATGCAAAGCCCCGTGCCCATGGATCGCCTGGTGTGCGGCGATGTCGGCTATGGTAAAACGGAAGTTGCCCTGCGAGCCGCGTTCTTGGCTGTAAACGACGGCAAACAGGTTGCCATGCTGGTCCCGACAACGATCCTGGCCGAGCAGCACTTTGCCACCTTTAGCAGCCGATTTGAGCGTTATCCGATCAATATTGCATGTTTAAGTCGTTTCCGATCTGCGCGCATGCAGCGTGCTATTGTCAATGATCTCAAATCCGGCAAGGTTGACATCGTCATCGGCACCCACCGGCTGTTACAAAAGGATATCGCCTTCAATGATTTAGGCTTGCTCGTGCTAGATGAGGAGCAGCGCTTCGGTGTCAAGCACAAAGAAAGGTTGAAACAATTTCGCAGCTCGGTGGACGTGCTGGCGCTGACAGCCACACCGATTCCCCGAACCCTGCATTTGTCCCTGGTCGGGGTACGGGACATCAGCATTATTTCAACACCGCCCGAATATCGCAAATCGATCATAACTTATATTTCGGAGTTTGATGATGCTGTGATAACCGATGCCGTCAAAAATGAATTGGGTCGAAAGGGCCAGATTTTTTTTGTTCATAACAATATCCAGACTATTGACAAAATCGCCGCCAAATTGCGCCGCCTGGTGCCGGAAGTCCGTTTGGAGGTTGCCCACGGCCGCATGGTTGAAGATCAGCTGGAACAGGTCATGTTCCTTTTCATGAAAAAAGAAATAGATATGCTGGTATGTACCACGATCATCGAATCCGGTTTAGACATTGCCTCGGCCAACACGATCATCGTAAACCGGGCCGATCGATTCGGTTTAGCCCAAATGTACCAATTGCGCGGGCGAGTGGGGCGTGCGGACGAACAAGCCTATGCCTATTTGCTTATACCTCGTGCAAGTGTGCTGGGCAAAGACGCCCAAAAACGGTTGAAAGTGTTGATGGAACACAGTGACCTGGGATCCGGCTTTCAAATTGCCATGAGTGATTTAAAAATCAGAGGCGGCGGAACTATCCTGGGAGCCTCTCAATCCGGTCATATCGCAGCTGTCGGCTATGATATGTTTTTAAAATTGATGGAAAGTTCGATTGCCGAACTCAAGGGGGAGGCAACAGTCGAACCCCTCGAGCCGGAAGTAAATGTCAACGTGTCCGCCCTTATTTCCGAGGGCTATATGCCCGATATTGACCAGCGCATGGCGGCATACCGACGCCTGGCCAGGATGGACGAGCTGCAACAAATAGCCGATTTCAAAACCGAATTGATTGATCGTTTCGGTCCTTTGCCCGACGAAGCCGCCAATTTGCTTTTAAAAATCGTATTGAAGGTCATGGCAAAGAAAGCGGGTGTTTCACGTCTCGATTTGATGAACAAAAAAATGGTTCTGCACTTCTCCGAATCCCACCAGCGCAATCCGGCCGCCATGGTTGATATGATCATGGCCGCACCCAAACGCTTTGAGCTGACACCGGACTATGTTCTTAAAGCAAGCATGACTTCTCACAATACACAGACCCAACTGGCGCAAGCCAAAAACATCTTGAAAGAAATTGCACAACGTGTTAACGGCTAGAGGTTAAACTGTTTATTGACTATTTAAGATTGAATATTTAATGTCTGCCTTCGGCAGATCGATTAAAAAAAGCCGGAGCGAAGCGATATCCAAAAATCTTCAATATGCTATCTTCAATCTTCAATTCCGGCTTGTCCGGGTTATACATTATCCCGGTTGAAGGTACCATTCAACCCATCATCTTTCGATGGCAGAGGCATGTCGCGTGAACAGCTACATCACCCTAGTAAGAGACTCGAAATTTGTTTATCTTGTTGGAACGATTGTTCTGTCTTCCTTTTTATCGGCCTGCGGACCCAAGGAGGCCGATCTGGAAAAAGAGGTTCTAATTCGTGTCGCCGACCGGGTCATGACCGTCCTTGAATTTAAGAATGCTTTTGAAATTGCTAGAATTGCATATGAAGACAATGTTAAGGAGCAGCCGGAGGATTTAAGACAGGCGCAAGTAAGGCTCTTGAATCAGTTGACCGTTGAAATGATTCTGCTTGAAAGAGCTGAGGAGCTGAAGATCCGCATAACAGAAGCTGAACTCGAAAAAGCCATTTCCGAGATAAAAAGCGACTACCCGGCCGGGGAGTTCGAAAAAACATTACTGGAATTTGCTGTCGCTTATGATTCCTGGAAAGATCGGTTAAGAACCCGTCTGATCCTGGATAAGGTCATCGAAGAGGAGTTGAAAAACCGGATTTCCATCACTCCCGAAGATATCTCCGAATTTTACCGTAAGAATATCCAGGGACGGGGAAAAAAGCCGGACGCGGATCAATCGTCAGAGGATATCAATGAAGCCATTGTCAATCAATTGCGCCGCCAAAAAGCCGAACAGACCTATAATGCATGGATTGAATTTTTGAAAGGGCAATACGAGATTGAAATCAACAGCGCTCAATGGGAGAAACTGACAGGTTCTCAGAGCATTGAAGAAAAGGATACGACGATTAGCGATGTTTCAAAAAGTGAATAGATTCCTCAACCGCAGTCGGTTGATGGCGCTCCGGATTTGGCTGTGGATTGCCGTATCGGTGGTGTGGATCGGTCTCGGCGGTGCCCAACAATCGGAACTTGTCGACCGTATTGTGGCGGTTGTCAACAGCGATATCATTACCCTATACGATTTAAATCGAGCTTTCAGACCCTATGAGGCCAATATCAAAGCCCTAAAATACCCGGAAGATAAAGAGCGGCAGACCCTTTTTCAGGTTCGCAGTGATATACTCAATCAACTCATTGATAGTCAACTGGCCGATCAGCAAATAAAGCAAGCCCAAATCTCGGTAAGCCAAAATGAAATTGACACCACGATAGAGCGCTTAAAAGAGGCGCGCTCATTCACGGATGAGCAATTGCGGGAGGGGCTCGCCGCCCAGGGAGTTACCATGGAGGAATACCGCAAGGAAATCGAATCCCAGATTCTGCGAACCAAGTTGGTGAATCGCGAAGTAAAGTCCAAAATTGTGATTACTAAAGAAGATATAAAAGTCTACTACGAAAGCCACCGGGAAAAATATGCCGGTGATAAAAAATACTATCTTTGGAACATTTATATCAAAGCTTCACCGGTTGATAAAGACCAGGCATTTAAGGCGATGAAGGGTGTCGAGCTAAAGTTGAAACGGGGTGTTTCTTTTGAAACCCTGGTAGGCGAATTGAATGCGTCTTCTTCCAGCATCCAGGGCACGGATCTGGGATTATACCGGCGCGAAGAGTTGTCTGAAGAATTGCGTGAGGAGGTCACTAGCCTGAAACCCGGTGAATTCTCCGAAATTCTGGACACTTTTTTCGGCTACCAAATTATCTATGTCCAAAACATCCAGGACACGGCGGCTAAACCTCTGGAAGCGGTCGAAGCTGATATTCAACAATTGCTCTACGATGAATTCGTCGACAACAAGTATCAAGAATGGCTCGAGGACCTTCGTTCGCGGTCACACATTCGAATAATTAACTAACTATGGATAACGACAGGGAATCCCAATCATTCGGACGTTATTTGCAGACCATCCGGCTTGAAAAAAATATCAGTCTGGAACAGGTGGCTGAGCAAACCCGGATCGGTTTGGGGAATCTACTTCTCGTTGAACAGGAAGATCACGAACAACTGCCCGCTGAAGTTTTTGTAAAAGGTTTTTTGCGATCCTATGCCGCCGCTGTTGGCGCGGACGGTGACGAGGCGGTTCGCCGCTACGAAATCCGCCTTAATGTCGCACAGAAAATTGCCCATTCCGAAAACGGTGCCGGAAAGTCCGAAACCCGCCCCTGGTGGAAGTTAATGATTATTTTCGGCCTGCTTATTTGCATCGTTGCCGTGTCGGTCATGGTAATATCTTCTATATCCCGGACACCGAATTCAGAAAACCCGGCGCAAATACTGCCACCTGCGGAACCGGAAACGCCCGTTGTCGGTGAATCGTCGCCAAGCATCGGCCTGGCCCAGGAATCCGGGAATAAAAATCCGGAAAAACTGTTGCTGCAGATCACAGCTGTGGAAAATACATGGATAAAGGTCATCATTGATGAAAAAGAATCTACCGAATACAATTTAAACCCAGGAGATGAAATGGGGCTTGAAGCCGCCAATAGCTACAACCTGTTAATCGGCAATGCCGGCGGGCTCAAGATAACGCTCAATAATAAACCGGTCATCATTCCCGGGGAAAGTGGGCAGGTGGTGACCATCCATTTGCCGTAGTCGAGCAGAACCGTCGTCAGGTCGCTTTTGTGGCCGCACGATGATTTTAATGGTACTGACACCTTTTTTGCTCTCAAGCTGGGTTAAGCGGGCTAAAGATATGCCATCGGATCGCAACAGGATACTGGTAGAAAGTGTTAAGCGACTGCTACGGCGGGGGGCGACGAGCCATCTTGGCAAAATTGTAAACAAAACCCATGCTGCAGATCTGTCGGTAGTTTTTCGCTCCCTTACCCTCACCGAACAGCGCAAGCTGTTTGACATGATATCTGATGTCGAGCAAAAAGGTGTCCTGTTCAGTGAACTCGATGAGGACACCTTCCAGGACCTGATCGAGGGCATGAAAATCGAGGATATTGTTCGGGTTTTGGAAAGCATGCCGGCCGATGATGTCGCGGATATTTTGGGGCGACTGCCGGAAGAAAAATCTCAAACTATTTTGGACAAAATGAAGACGGCGGAATCGGAGGAGGTTGAAGGCCTGCTGCGATACGATGACGAAACCGCCGGCGGCATCATGGTGCCGGATTTTATTGCCCTCAAAGAGGATAATACTGCCCGGGAAGCCATCGAATCACTGCAAAAGGAGCATTCCGACGTCGAAATGCCCTTTTATCTGTATGTGGTTGATGAATATGGGAAATTGGTTGGTGTCAGTTCCCTGCGGCAACTGGTGGTCGTGCCGCCGGATAAGCCGTTGAAGGAATTCATGACCACCGATGTCTTTTCCGTGCAGACTGATATGGACCAGGAAGAGGTTGCCAAAATAGTGGCCCGCTATGATATCTTGGCGGTACCGGTTGTCGATGGAACCAATCGCCTTGTCGGAATTGTCACCGTCGATGATGTTATCGATATTATCCGAAAGGAGGCTACGGAAGATATCTTGAAAATGGCCGGTGCCGGTGAAGAATTCGTCGAAACCAAGTCCATCTTAAAAAGTACCCGGATTCGCCTGCCATGGCTTTTCGCCAGTTGTATCGGCGGTATTATTGCTTTTTTCATTATTGGCAAATTTGAACACAGCTTAATGAAATTTGCCTATCTGGCGGCATTTATCCCGGTTATCATGGGAATGGGCGGCAATATCGGTACGCAGTCCTCCACGATCGTCGTTCGGGGGCTTGCCACCGGGCGCCTCCATGCAAGAGATCTGTGGTCCGTCGTCTCAAAAGAGTTGGCAATCGGCGTTATTCTGGGTTTGGTTTATGGGCTGCTTATCGGCAGCGTGGCGCAATTCCGCTATAGCATGCTGGCCTTGGCCATATCGGTTGCTTTGGCTGTCGTCAGTTCCATGTCCATCGCAGCCCTCGTCGGCTCTCTGGTACCCATGGGCTTTGCCAGGGTTAATATTGACCCGGCTGTGGCCACAGGGCCATTTGTGACCACCGCTATAGATATCATCAGCGTATTGTTTTATTTTGTAATTGCCACAACACTCCTGGGTATATGACCTGATTGGGTGTGATTTCATGCCGGTTTTTTCAACTCCCGCCATTTTGCTCCGCCGGTTGGATTATGGAGATTTTGATGTCATCATCACCTTTTTCACCCTAACAAACGGCAAACTGACTGTGATTGCGAAATCCGCCAAAAAGAGCACCAAACGTTTTGGCGGTATCCTGGAGCTGTTTTCGATTCTGGAATTGGTGGCAAGCACCGGCCGTGGAAAAGGACTGCCTGTTTTACAAGAGGCCGTGCTAAAGGAGCCTTTCAGCGGGATAAGAGCTGATTTCAGAAAGACCGCTTACGCCAGCTATTGGGCGGAATTGATATACAACTGGATGGAGGATAATTTCAAACAGGATGCGCTTTATTCTCTCTTCGAGCATGTTTTATCTGAACTGGACAGCGGGCAAACACCGGAGGCTGCTTTAAATATTTTGTTTCAAATGAGGTTTTTGAATTTGGCCGGCTATCGACCCCATTTGGCGGCCTGCAGCAAATGCCATAAAGAACTGGATCGCATCGGCCAGTCTAAAATTATGCTTGACCTCAAGGGGGGCGGAATTCTTTGCGGCGGCTGCAGCAGCCGTTCTGCATCGCGTATTTCGCTTGCCAGGGGAACGATCAAACAGCTTTTGTGGGTTGAAAGCGGCGATTTAGCCAAAGCGACCCGCATGAAGTTCACGCCGGCAGCGCTGAAGGAGAGCGCCCGGTTTCTGGAAGAATTTACAATCTTTCATCTGGGCAAACAGCCGCGCAGTTTGAAATTTCTGCGTCAGGTCAGAGGTTAGATGATTGAGGTGATACCTTGGTCGGAACGTATACCTGTCTTAAATCGATTAAAGATTGATTATTGAATATTTGAGGTCTGCCTTCGGCAGATCGATTTCAAAAAGGACCGAGGGAAGCGACACGATAATTTTAGTGCATTTTAGTCAATTTAGTCATTCTTCCGTTTGCCATGAATTCGGAATCTTGTATGGATCAACAAATCATAAAAAAACTTGAATCAAATCCGATTGAAGCGTCGGCGCCCTGCCGGATCGACATGGGGGGCACTCTGGATATTTCCACGTTCAGCTACCCGATGCGTCATCTTGAACCCCTTACGTTTAACATCGCCCTGGGGCTTAGAACCCGGGTGCGGCTGCAACCTTATTCCAAGGGGCGGATTAAGATCAGCTCCAAAGGATTTAAGGATGCTGTATTCACGGCGGACGCTGCTCCTTTTGATCACCCAATGGGCCTGATGTTCGCCACCGCCGCCTATTTCAATGCGCACGGTATTCATATTGATATTGATTCCCAGTCCCCTCCGCGCAGCGCTTTGGGAGGATCATCTGTTGCGGCGGTGGCGCTCGTCGCGGCTTTTTCAAAGCTGCTGGACCATGAGAGAGCGGCAGTTCGATTGAATCGCCGCTCTATCGCGCTAACGGCTTTTCAGATCGAGCAGTCCGTTGCCGGTGTGCCATGCGGTATTCAGGACCAACTCGCAGCGGCTTATGGCGGCGTCAATATCTGGCATTGGCGCCCTGATCCGAAACAATCGGTATTTAAAAGACAGTGCGCCGTGCGAAAAGCTTCCCATAAAAAGCTTGAACATCATCTGCTGGTCGCTTACTGCGGCCAACCCCATGTATCCAAAGATATCAATGGCATGTGGGTACGACAGTTCCTATCCGGCCGTTACCGAGATCTGTGGCCTGAAATTGTTTTGTGCACGCACCGGTTTGCCGCGGCTCTGGTTAAAGGCGACTACCGACAGGCTGCGGTTCAAATGAACCGGGAAACTGCCATTCGGCGGACCTTGACGCCGGACGTGCTAGATAATGTCGGGGAAAAATTGGTGAATCTCGCACGGCAAAACAATTGCGGTGCCCGGTTTACGGGTGCGGGTGGCGGCGGATGCCTGTGGGCTGTGGGAGAAATCGAAAATATTGACAGATTGCGGCCTATGTGGGAGAAGACTCTTTCATCCAGAGAAGCGGCCTGCCTGCTGGATGTAAAAATCGATTCGAGGGGACTGGTGTTAGAATGAATAATGACTAATGACGAATGTCGAATGAATGTATTCTATCAATTAAAAAGAAAAGGAACGCACAATGTATTTTCAGGACGTCATTCTCGAACTGAATAAATTCTGGGCACGCAAGGGCTGTGTAATGGTGCAGCCCTATGATTTAGAAGTCGGTGCCGGAACGTTTCATCACTTTACCACGTTAAAAGCCCTGGGGCCGGAACCATGGAACGTCGCCTATGTCCAGCCATCCAGGCGACCGACCGACGGCCGTTACGGGGACAATCCCAATCGGCTCCAGCACTATTACCAGTATCAAGTACTTATGAAACCGTCTCCGTTTGATATCCAGAAATTGTATCTGCAGAGTATGAAGGCGTTGGGGGTCGATCCGCTCGAGCATGATATTCGTTTTGTCGAAGACGACTGGGAATCGCCGACATTGGGCGCCGCCGGTCTGGGCTGGGAGGTATGGCTGGACGGCATGGAGGTTACCCAGTTTACCTATTTTCAAATGGCCGGCAGTGTGGAACTCAAGCCGATTTCCGTTGAACTGACTTACGGGCTGGAACGTATTGCCATGTATCTGCAGGGTGTCGACAATGTGTATGACCTGCAATGGAACAAAGAAATCAGCTATGGCGATGTCCATCACCAGCAGGAAGTCGAGCAGTCGACTTACAATTTTGAAAAAGCCGACGTCCCGACGTTGTTCGATTTGTTCGGTAAATATGAAGGTGAGTCTTTAAAGCAAATCGAAGAAAAGCTGGTCTTGCCGGCCTACGAGTTTTGCCTGAAATGCTCCCATACTTTCAATCTGCTGGACGCACGGGGAGCCATCAGTGTCACGGAACGCACCGGTTATATCGGTCGGATCAGGAATTTAGCCCGCCGCTGTGCCGAGGCGTATTTGAACCAGCGCGAGGAAATGGGGTACCCGTTGCTGGCGAAGTAGGGACAGAGGACTGAAGACAGAGGACAGATGACAGATGTCAGAAGACAGAGGACAGAAATCAGAGGACTGACATAAAACTTGGAAGCGGGCCTTCGACGAGCTCAGACGAGACAAAATCAGAATGGTCGGGCAGGGCGCATAGGGCACAGGGCGTAGAGAGAAGTAATTCCGGAATTTGCGGCCAGTATCGCGGAACTCGCAACTCGAACCCCGCAACCGGCAACGCGCACCCCGCAACACGAAACCCGCAACCCGTAACTCGCAAACCGTAACGCGCAAAACGCAACTCGTTTTTTGAGGTGATTATGAGCAATTTATTACTTGAGATTGGAAGTGAAGAAATCCCCGCAGGATATATCGCACCTGCGTTGGAAGCATTGTCATCCGGTCTGATGAAAAGATTGACGGATGAACGCATCGAACATGGCTGCGCCGAAGTATACGCCACCCCCCGCCGGTTGGCTATCAAGGTCGCGGATGTGGCTGAAAAGCAAAAGTCGATCCAGAGTGAGGTCGTCGGCCCCCCCGCTAAAGTCGGCTTCGATGCTCAGGGCCAACCTACCACGGCAGGCCTTAAATTTGCCGAGAAGGTCGGTGTGCCCGTTAAAAAACTCGTGGTAAAAGAAACACCTAAGGGGGCTTATTTGGCCGCCGTCATTAGGCAGCGCGGCCTGGCAACCCGAACGTTGCTCAAGGAAATTTTGCCGCAGTTGATTCTATCGATCCCGTTTCCCAAAAAGATGCGCTGGGCGGACCTGGACATTGAATTCGCCCGGCCCATTCATACATTGGTGGCACTGTTGGGCAATAAAGTGATTCCGTTTCAGCTCGGCAATCTAAGAAGCAACCGATACACAAACGGCCACAGTTTCATGTCTCCGGCTAAAATCAAGCTGGCGGCACCTGAGGACTACTTGAGCGCCCTCGATGCCGCCCAAGTTATGGCCGACATTCAGCAGCGGCGCAGCAAGTTGGAGCGCGATATAGCCGATGTGGCCCGGCAGCTGAAAGGCAGCATTTTGCCGGATGATGAATTGGTGGATATTGTCACCAACCTGGTCGAGTACCCGGTGGCTGTAGCGGGCAATTTTGACAAAGAGTTTCTGGAAGTTCCCGATGAGGTTTTAATTAATGCCATGCGCGAGCATCAAAAATACTTTGCTGTTGTCGACAAAGATGACCGGCTGATGCCCTGCTTTATCGCTGTCAACAACACGGTGGCAGGGGATATGGCCATTGTGGCCAAGGGGCACGAAAGGGTGCTGCGGGCCCGGCTGGCAGATGCCCAGTTTTTTTACCAGGGTGATCTCAACGTCTCCAATGATGAACGGGTGCAGATGCTGAAAAAGGTCCTTTTCCAGGCTGAACTGGGTACGGTCTATGAGAAAGCAGAGCGGGTCGCCGGGATCGGTGAATTCATCGCCACGACCGTCTATGCAAAGCAGGCTCCGGATGGCGAAGACGCGGATCTGAAAAAGCACGTGACGCGCGCCGCCATGTTAAGCAAATCCGATCTGGTAAGTCAGGTTGTGGGTGAATTTCCGAAACTGCAAGGTATCATGGGACGCGTTTATGCCGCGGTGGCCGGTGAACCCCGCGCGGTCTCCACTGCCATTGAAGAGCATTACCGTCCGGTCTATTCCGGAGCGCCGCTGCCGGAAACACGGGTCGGTGCCGTCCTTTCCATCGCCGACAAGATCGACTCCATCTGCGGCTGTTTCAGTGTCGGACTGATTCCTACCGGTGCTTCCGATCCATACGCTTTGCGGCGGCAGGGTATCGGCATTCTGCAGATTATGAAGGATCAGGATTTTTCATTCTCGCTGTCCGACTTAGTCGCACATGGCCTGAAACAGTTTAACGCCCAAAACTTATCGGCGATCCAGGATCAGGTTACGGCATTTTTACGAAACCGCATGACCAATTTATTGGTGGACGGCGGATTTTCAAAAGACACTGTGGCAGCGCTGCTCAGTGCCGCTTCCGATAACATCCCGGATATCTGGCGCCGAGCCGCCGCATTGGAGCAGCTCAAAGCCAAAGCGGATTTCGAACCGCTGGCTGTAGCATTTAAGCGTGTGGTGAATATAATAAAAAAAGCCGATGATATTGCATTGGATGAACCGGAGCAGGCGCTGTTTCAGCATGAATCCGAAAATGCCCTGCTTCACGCCTATGAACAGGTTAAAAGCCATGTTGAAGATGATCTGCAGCAGGGACTGTATGATCAGGCCCTGGTGAAAATTGCATCTCTGCGCAATCCCGTGGATGCTTTCTTTGAAGGCGTTATGGTCATGGCCGACGATATCCGGGTACGTAACAACCGCTTGGCATTGCTAAATATGATCGCAACCCTGTTCGGTAAACTTGCGGATTTTTCCAAGCTGACGACCTAATTAATCCGCCTTTAAACATGGTATAGTCGGCGTATCAAATATTTCATGGTAGTGGTAAATAGTTGCCAAAACATGGCTGTCGCGGATTAATTATATTCTTATTATAAATTAGCAGGGGGAGAATATGCCCTACGATCCTGAAATGGATAAGATGTTGAAGAAGTGGAAAAGTGAAGAAACCGGACTGGTTGTGTCTATCAACCAATACGGCACCGGGGAGCCGAAAGTGCAGATCGGGCCCCGCATATTGCTAAAAAAAGACGGTTCCGAGCGGGCACCCGTTAAAGCCGGCCGTTTGACCATTGAGGATCTGATGTGGCTTTACGATATCATCGACGAGCTTAAAGACGAAATGACGAAGCTGGCCAAACCGGAATAGTTTAGGATTGAAGAATGAAAATTGAAGATTGAATAATTAAGGAACTCTGTCGGGTTTAAAGGGGTGCAGCGCAGCGACTTCCATAATTAGTCCTTTTACAATTTTCAATTTTCAATGCCGGCCTGTCCGGCTTAGGATAATTTGCGTGCCAAATAATGATGCAATCGTAAATCCACAAAAAACCAAAAGTTCACCGGATATCGGGCCCATGGCTGTGATGACGGCCACCGGAGCAGATCTATATTATTTATGTGAACTTGCGGGTTATGCCGGGGACGATTATCAACGTCTGTTCATGAGCCGGTTGTATTATGACCGACGCAATCCTGACGGATATTCCATTGTCGGTCCGTTTGTCGGTGCCCCGTATGCAGTGATGCTGCTGGAAAACCTGATTGCTTGGGGCGCCCGCCAATTTATATTTATCGGCTGGTGCGGTGCGATCTCCGATCCGGTAAAAATCGGTGATATAATTCTGCCCACCGCCGGATATATTGATGAAGGGACCTCTAAACATTACGGTGCAGCGGGCAATCCCCGCTATCTAGTGGATTTTCCCTTGCTGGCCAAAGTCAGGCAGGTGCTGGCTGAAAATAATTGTAATTTTCACGAGGGGGCGGTCTGGACCACCGATGCCATTTATCGCGAAACCCGACGTGAAGTAGCAATGTATCAACAACAAGGAATTCTGGCGGTCGAAATGGAGATGTCGGCCCTTTACACTGTCGCCCGATTTCGCCGGGTGGATCTGGCCGGCATTCTGGTGGTTTCGGATGAATTGTCTTCATCGAACTGGCGCCCCGGATTCAAACACGATCAATTTGTGCAAAGCCGCAAAACTGCCTGCCGGCTGGTAACTGAATTACTCGGCAGTATCTAAAAAAACGTGGCGGTTCAGGTCAAGAAGTAATTAGACAGTTGTCAATTCCATCACCCCAATACCCCGGTTACTTTTGACCGCAATGTCCAACGAACCACCCTCAGGAGCGCTTAGCAATGCCGAGCAAAGTCGATAGTGAAATCGTTGAACACGTTAGCCAACTGCGTGAAGCCCTTCATCATCATAATTATCGCTATCACGTACTAGATGACCCCGAAGTTTCGGATGCTGAATATGATCGGTTGATGCAGGAATTGATCCGGTTGGAACAAGCCCATCCGGAGTTGGCCCGGGCGGATTCTCCCAGTGTCCGGGTGGGGGCGCCACCCCTGGCCAAGTTCGAGACCCTGGACCACTCGATTGCGATGTTGAGTTTGGACAACGCGTTTGCCGATGATGACATCCTGGAATTCGATCAACGAGTCAAACGCAAGTTGGGCGCAGACGCCGAGGTCAGCTATACGGCAGAGCCAAAAATGGATGGGGTTGCCGTAGAGCTGATTTACGACAACGGCAACCTGTCGGCGGCATCAACCCGAGGTGACGGTGTTTCCGGAGAACTCATTACCGCCAACGTCAGCACCATCGGCGCCGTTCCGCTTGTGATGCGGATGGATTCCCGGCATGAAATTCCCGCCCGGCTTGAAGTCAGGGGTGAGGTCTTTATTGGAAATGAGGCGTTTAAACGATTAAACCGGGAACGAATCGAACAGGACTTGGCGCCGTTTGCCAACCCGCGCAATGCCGCTGCCGGATCCTTGCGGCAGCTGGATTCGAAAATTACCGCCGACCGGCCGCTGGACATCTTTTTTTACGGCGTCGGACTGGTTGCCGGTTTTGAGATCGACTCGCATTGGGAGTTGCTGCGATCGCTGAAGGGCTGGGGATTTAAAATCAATCCACTGATCAAACCCCGCATCTCCATTTCTGAAATTCTGCAGGCCTATCGCCAGTTGAGCGAAACCCGGCATCGGCTGCCTTACGATATCGATGGCATGGTGATCAAAGTAGACAGCCTTCGGCTGCAGCAGCAGCTTGGGGCGACCAGCAGAAGCCCGCGCTGGGCGATTGCCTATAAATTCGCAGCGCTGCAGGAGACCACCGTCTTGGAAAATATCGAAGTACAGGTGGGGCGTACGGGAACCCTGACGCCCGTGGCGCACCTGACCCCCGTCAAGGTCGGGGGTGTAACCGTTAGTCGGGCGACTCTGCACAATGAAGATGAAATTGAAAAAAAAGACATCCGCATTGGCGATGCCGTGCTGGTGCAACGAGCCGGTGATGTGATTCCGGAAGTTGTCAAAGTCATTTTATCCAAGCGCAGCGGTGCCGAAAAAAAATTCACAATGCCTGATGCCTGCCCGGTTTGTGATACCCCGGTGGTTCGAACGGCCGGGGAGGCCGCCGTTCGTTGCATCAATGCCAGCTGCTCGGCCCAGGTTAAAGAACGGATCAAGCATTTTGCTTCCAAGGCCGCTTTTGACATCGACGGACTGGGGCATAAGCTGGTTGATCAACTGGTCGATAAACAAATGGTGACTTCATACGCCGATCTCTTCCAACTGGATGTCGAATCCCTCGCGGCGCTGGATCGGATGGGGGCCAAGTCTGCCGAGAATCTGATCGATGCCCTTGAGTCCGGTAAGCAAATCACTTTTGCCCGATTTCTGTATGCCTTGGGTATCCGACATGTCGGCGAACATATCGCGCTGCTGCTGGCCGGTCGATTCAGCAGCCTTGAAGCGTTGATCGCCTGCACAGAAGAGCAGTTGACGGAGATCGAAGGCGTCGGTCCTATCGTGGCTAAAAGTATTGCCTCATTTTTCGGCCAGGAAATTAACTCAGCCACCGTTCAGAGACTTTTAGACAGCGGGGTGCAGGTGCAGTTCGAAACCTCCCCCAAAACCGGTAATCTTGCCGGGAAAACATTCGTGCTGACCGGTGCCTTGGAAACGATGACCCGGCGGCAGTCAAAAGAGTTGATTGAAGCGGCCGGCGGCAAGGTCAGCAGCGCTGTCAGCCGAAACACCGATTATCTCGTCGTGGGCGGCTCGCCCGGCTCGAAGCTGGCGAAGGCGCAGGATTTGGGAATTGAAATATTGGATGAAGATGCACTAAAAAAGCTCATAAGCTCATGAGTTGGTGAGTTCATGAGTTTGTGATTCGGTGAGCCCATGAGTTCGTGAGTCGTTGATTTCGTTGGCTTGTTAGCTTACGAGCTTATGAACTTAACAGCTTACCAACTAAATAAGGTGATATCATGGATACCAAAACAAGAGCCCATGCCATCATCAGCGGTCGGGTACAGGGTGTGTTTTTCAGAATGGAGACCAAACAGGCCGCTGATCGGTTTGGTGTATCCGGTTGGGTGAGAAATCTTAAAGACGGCACTGTTGAAGCTTTGTTTGAGGGTGAGAAGGATCGGGTCGATGCTGTTATCGACTGGTGCCGCGAGGGCCCGCAACATGCGGATGTGACGGACGTGGCCGTGACCTGGCGTGAATATTCCGGTGAATTCAGCGGATTCAACATCGCTTTCGAGCGTGATGTTTAGAGCCAGGTGGCCGTTCCGACTTCAGGGTAGTGCCGGCTCTCTGCCGAGTTTTAGAACCTTGGAACCCTGAACCTCTGAACGTTGAACCTCCACCCTAAAACAACGCGTCAATAAACTGCTTGGCATCAAACGGTCTGAGGTCTTCGATCTGTTCGCCGATTCCGATATACTGAAGCGGCACATTCAATGAACTGCAGATGCCGATGACAATGCCGCCTTTGGCAGTCCCGTCAAGTTTGGTCAGCACCAGTCCACTGACGTCAATGGCGTCATTGAACAGCTTCGCTTGGGACAGGGCGTTTTGGCCGGTGGTCGCATCCAGCACCAGCAGTGTTTCATGGGGGGCGCCTGCCAGCTGCTTGCCCACCGTCCGCTTTATCTTTTTCAACTCCTCCATCAAGTTGACTTTGGTATGCAGTCGGCCGGCCGTGTCGATGAGTACCAAATCACAACCGCGGGCTGAGGCGGCGGCGACGGCATCGAACGCTACCGCGGCCGGATCTGCATTTTCTTTGTGTTTGACAAAATCAGCATTGGCCCTCTCGGCCCAAATCCCGAGTTGCTCTACGGCCGCCGCTCTGAAAGTGTCGGCGGCGGCGATCAATACTTTTTCGCCTGATGCGCCGGCGGACGCCGCTATTTTACCGATGGTGGTGGTTTTGCCGACACCGTTTACGCCAACCACCAGCACGACATGCGGCTTGCCGGCAATGGTTTCCGTTGCATCGGAGTCCGGCGTTAAAATGGTCAAAATTTCTTCTTTCAGGACGGATTTCAACTCTTCGGTGTTTTTAACCTTGGCTTTGGCAATTTTCTCGATCAACTCGATGGATGTTTGGACGCCGATGTCTGAAGTGATCAGGTGTTCTTCCAATTCCTCCAATATTTCGTCATCGAACTTCGTCTTGCCCGTAAAAATTCTATCGAATCCGCCGGAAAAGGAGTCGCGAGATTTAAACAGACGGCTTCTCAGGCGCTTAAAATACCCGCCCTTTTTCTTGGCTTCGGGTTGTTGATCCGGCGCAGCGGTGTCACCTGCAACGGAGACCGTCTCCAGGTCCTCGACCAGGTCAACCGCCATCCCCATTTCGAGATCATCTTCATCGGCTACTCCCATCTCCTCCTCGAGCAGTTTTTCGATCTCTTCATCGGTCAGTTGCTCAGAATCTTCGTCGGTCAGTTGCTCGGAATCTTCATCGGTCAGTTGCTTGGAATCTTCAACGGTCAGTTGTTCGGAATCTTCAACGGTCAGTTGTTCGGAATCTTCAACGATTAGTTCTTCGGAATCTTCAACGATCAGTTCTTCGGAATCTTCATCAACTACTCCCATCTCCTCTTCCAACAGTCTTTCAATCTCTTCATCGGTCAGGTCTTCCGAATCCTCATCATCTGACAGCAGAGAATCAGGTTCTGAATATTGCGGATCGAAGTCATCGAGTTTCTCTGCCTGCGGCGCTTCATCGGCTTTTTTCTTATTGCGTTTACCCGATTTATCTTTTTTCTTTTTAAACCACTTTAATGCCATGACCTGCGACCCCCCTGGTTAAATGACTAATGAATAATGAAGAATGACAAATAATGGAATTCTATCATTTTATTATATGGCACAACTCTGAATCGTAGTCCTAAAATCGTAGAAGAAAACAGGTTAACACGAAAAGCTTGAAAGTCCAAGTAAATGAATTCTGATATTTGCACCTTATCAACTCCCCTGCAAGGCGAGTCAATCGAAGCTGGAAGCCGCTGAGGAAGGAAAGAATGATTTAATCAGGTGTTCTTGCTGGGCAGGGCGTTTGCTTTCTAATTAAAAAATAAAGATGATGGAGCGCAGCGACTCCATCATTATTCATTAATCAATAATCATTATTCATTTGCTAGCTCGCTTTGCGCAGCTGCGTTCGAGCGAAGTTAACGGAAACGACCTTCGAGATCCCTTTTTGTTCCATGGTGATGCCGAACAGCATGTCGGCAAATTCCATGGTGCGTTTGTTATGGGTAATCACGATAATTTGAGAATTTTCGCCGATGATCTGCAGCAAGTCATTGAAACGGAAAACGTTCGCGTCATCCAGCGGGGCGTCGATCTCATCCAGCAGGCAAAACGATGCGGGTTTTATCAGAAATATTGAAAAAATGAAGGCGATGGCTGAAAGGGCCTTCTCGCCGCCTGAGAGCAGGCTCAAACGCGTCAATTTTTTCCCCGGCGGGTGAATCATCAGCTCCACACCCGATTCAAGCGGTTTCTCCGGTTCAATCAGTACCAGCCGGGCTTCACCGCCATCAAAAAGCCGGGGAAACACTTCCATCAGCTTCTCATTGATGGCCTTGAACGTTTCCATGAATTTAAGCTGGGTGATCTTGTTAATTTTTTTGATTACCTTGTGCAGGTCTTCTATGGCTTTAAGAAGATCATCGCGTTGCGTTTCCAGAAAATCAAAGCGATCTTTCAGCTGTTCATATTCCTTTATCGCACCCAAGTTGACGTCGACAATTTTTGCGATCTTTTCCCGGCTGCTCTTCAGATCGGCTTCCATATCATCAACGGTCATGTCGGCAATTATCACCTGGGCGCCTTCGTCGTGTCTGAATTCAGCCTTAAGATCCTCAAAGCCGCTCTGGTACCGTTCCTCGAGTCGATTGGCAGTATTGTCGCGTTTGAGTTGGGTTTGGGACAATTCCAGTTCCAGTGTTCGAAATTTTTCCAGTGATTTTTCGCGTCGGCTTTTAATGTCGGAAATTTTATTGTCACTGTCCTTGAGCCGGGCATCAATTTGCTGATAATCGACCTCATCCCGGCCGATCGATTCATCTAAACGCTTAATTCCGGCATACATGTCTGCCAGTTTTTCTTCGTGACCGACGATGGTGAGTTTGGCTGATTCCTCTTTTTGTCTTTTGTGGATAATTTCGCGGGATAGCTGTTCGAGCCGCAGTCGGCCGTCTTCGTGAAATTCCTTCAGTCTTTTCAAACTGTTGTTGCTATTTTCCAGCTTGGCACTCAAGGCCGTCAGCTGCATCTTGAGTTCAACCACGGTTTGATTGAATTGCTCCATTTGTGACGAGACATCACTTATATTTTGCGATGTTTCGGCAACAGTGTGTTGGGCGGCATGGATTTCATCGGATATTTTTGCAATGGCCGCGTTGTACTTGGTCATTTCATCATCAATATCGCTTGCCTCTCCCATTAGCTGCTCCTGCTCCAATTGAACGATTTCAAGATGACGCCGGGCGTTTTTGAGATCCTCCGAGGATTTGTAAAGCGATTTTTCAGCTTCGATTTCGTCTTCGATTAAATTGTGTTTTTGTTCGATTTGCTTTTGCAAAGTGCTTTCGAGTTTTTGAACCTCAGTCTCCAACTCATACTGATCGCTGCGGGCGCTTTCCAGTTTTTGGGTCAATTCCGCCATCTGGCTTTTCAACTCTTTGATTTCATGCTTTTTTGCCAGAATTCCGCTTAATTTATCTTGGCTGCCGCCGACCAGAATACCCTGGTGAGAAATGACGTCTCCGTTTATGGTAACGATACGCTGGATTTTTCCATTTCGGTTGAACAAGTCCAGCGCTTCTTGCATGGTTTCGGCTAAGATGACATCCCCTAGCAGCGCCTGGGCCACGGTTTCATACCCGTCTTTTATGGTTATATGGTTCAACAGGAGCCGGGACGGGTCCGGTGACCTATCGCCGCCATCTGGCAGCGGCTTGACCGCGGATAGCGGGATAAAACCGCTGCGACCGGCTTCGTGAGTCTGCAGATATTCGATCGCCTGGCTGCCCGTTGGCTGATCACTGACAATTATATATTGCAGGGCTTCGCCCAACACGGCTTCGATGGCGGTTTCATAGGCCGGATCGGATTCGATGACATCCGCCATAAGGTCCAGCACGTGGGTTGCGGTCTCCCGGGCGATCGGGGGCAGGTGTGCGCTTGGGTCATCATCCTTGACGGTGCGGGCGCGCATGATAGCCTTGACACCGTCACGGTACCACTCGAAATTGTCCTCCATTTTTTTCAAAGTGTTGTACTGGGATTTAGCCGTATTGCGTTCGAGCTCCAGTGTTTGGGCGAGTTTGACTTGCCGGGCCAGTGCTGCGGATTTTTCATCAAGCAGATTGCGGGAGACCCGGATGGCTTCGTTCTGGGTCTCGATTTGCTTTTTGACGCTGTCCAGCTGTTTTCTGGCCTGGGACTCTTTGTCCCGGTATTCCTCGATCTGATTCTGTGCCAGCATTTCTTCCTCATCTGCCCGTTTGAGGCGTCTCTGCAGGCTTTCTTTATTGCTGGCGGCATTCTGATAAATGTTTTTATACTGGATTTCGCGCGACGTCAGGTCCATCAAATGGGCTTTGCCCGATTCAAGCTCCCGGTTGAGCCGGTTTAATTTTTCATTGATTTCCTCGGTGCTTTGACGGCGTTGTTGAAGATCATGCCGGGCGGCTTCTGTCTCCGACTTCCTTTGCCGGATTTCCTGTTCAACCTGGCTGATTTCAGATACCATGCTTTCGTTTTTTCGTACCAGGTCCTGGCGGGCTTCTTCCAACTCGCCGGCTTCGTGGTCGAGGCGGTCGATTTCATTGCGCAGGTGAGCAAGGTCGTTCTCCGTTCGATCGATATCGCGCTGGGAATCATACTTTTGAGATTTTTGTTCGGCGATTTTCTGGTTTTTCTGCCAGCGTTTGAGTTTGATCTCTTCGATCGCCGCATCGAGTTTTTTCAGCTCGGAAGTATGGCCGATGTCGGCATCTTTCAACGCTTTTATTAATGCTTCGGTATCTTCAATTCGTGCACTATATTCGTCGTAGTAATGAATACCGAGATGAACATCCAGGGCCTTGATGCGGATCTGATAGTTGTTGTAGATTTCTGCTTTTCTTGCCTGGCGCTTCAGACTGGCCATCTGGCGTTTGATCTCAGCCAGAATATCGTTAACCCTCAACAGATTCTGGTTGGTAATCTGGACCTTGCGCAGGGCTTCGGTTTTACGGTTTTTGTACCGGGTGGTGCCGGCTGCCTCCTCGATGAAATACCGGCGTTCCTCCGGTGTGGCTTCGGTGATCGCACCGATATTGCCCTGCTGAATCACTGCATAGGATTTGGCGCCCAGTCCGCTGCCTAAAAATACATTATGGATGTCTTTCAGCCGGCAGGGCTGGCGGTTTAGAAAATAGGCGGTCTCACCGGATCGATACAGTCGGCGGGTCAGATTAATTTCCGTGAAATCTTTCAACTCTTCGGGGGCATTGCCATTATCATTGTTCAAAGTCAAGGAGACTTCGGCCATATTCAGGGGCGGTTTCCCGTTGGTGCCGCTAAAGATGATATCTTCCTTTGATTTACCCCGCAGCTGCTTGAGACTTTGCTCTCCCATCACCCAGCGGATTGCATCGACGACGTTACTTTTACCGCACCCGTTCGGACCGACCACCGCCGATATACCCGGTGGAAATTCGATGGTTTCTTTTTCAGAAAATGATTTAAAACCGGTTATTTCCAGTTTTTTCAGTTTCATGTATGACAGCTCTCCATTAAAAAAATGACGGAGCGAAGCGGCATCAACCAATAATTATTCCTTAATATTTAATCGTCAATCCCGACTTGTCCGTATATCAGAAATAGTAGCAATATCGAACATGCTTGTAAAGGGAAAAACACAACCAGCAGTGTGATTTTAAGGGATTGGATACAAGATGTGGGGTTCTGGCAGGGGCCTGGGGCAGTGGGCATAGCGCAGAGGGCCTGGGGC
>Ga0049117_10000128_pt1 | contig 37983 bp, 22 predicted proteins | sample WorMetHERISLAND1_2_FD_55105 | JGI IMG/M metagenome (GOLD analysis project Ga0049117, IMG submission 55105) | Marine gutless worms symbiont microbial communities from Max Planck institute for Marine Microbiology, Germany - Olavius geniculatus... | ecosystem: Host-associated > Annelida >...
CGGTACGCCAACGCGGGACCGCATTAAACTCGTGTCCCTGGATACTAGATATGCCAAAGGGGATGAAAGTTCGGAGCAGACGCTGCCGAGATTTCGCCTGGGTCCGGCTGAACTGCCCCTGCTGCTCGGTGCCTTTGCCCGTGATCAAAAAGGACTTTTCAGTCATTGCTGCCGATCCGAAACCCATATATTTGAGAGCGTTTGGGAGGTGCCATGAATCGGGTGGTGGTCACAGGTATGGGTGTCGTCACGCCCCTGGGGAATACATTGAGCCTTTTTCGGCAGAATCTGCTTTCAGGATCCTCCGGTATCGGACCGTTGACATTATTTGATCCCGGCCGGCTGCCGACTGCCATCGCCGGAGAATGTCATCTGGAGGAAACAACTCACAAAGACCGTAAAATATCATTTTCCCTTCATGCGGCTCATTCCGCCATGCTCGATGCACGGCTGCATGAACCGGAAGCGAAACCGCCCCATAATGAAGAACATCGTGGTTTGAGTATCGGTATCGGTCTGGAGCTGTTCGACATGCACGACCTGGCGACCTATGTGGCAGCGGGCTTCAACATTCCGGCGTCCTGCCAGGGTCAGTATGATTTTTTACAGACCCCCGCCGACTACTGTGTTGACCTGCTTTGCGAGGATTTTAGCCTGCGGCTCAATCCGGGTATTCACGTATCGGCTTGTGCCGCCGGCAATGACGCCATCGGACATGCTTTTCTGAGAATTCGTCGCGGAGAGGCATCGCTGATGCTGGCAGGCGGGACGGATTCCATGCTCAATCCGCTTGGGGTCGGGGGATTTTGCAAACTCAATGCACTTTCGACCCGCAATGAAGCGCCGCAGAAGGCCTCGAGGCCGTTTGATATTAATCGTGACGGTTTTGTGCTCGGTGAAGGGGCTGCCATGCTGGTATTGGAAAATATGGACCTTGCGGTTCAAAGAGGTGCCGACATATATGCTGAAATAGTCGGATTCGGCAATTCCTTTGATGCCCATGCGATCAGCGATCCCCATCCCGCAGGGCGCGGGGCGGTGGCGGCCATGTCCCGGGCCATGGCAATGGCGGGGATTTCGCCTGACGATATTTCATATATCAATGCCCACGGAACTGCGACCCCGAAAAACGATCCGGTCGAAACCCTGGCCATAAAAACGCTGTTCGGCCGCAAAGCCTACCGGATTCCGGTAAGCTCCACCAAGTCGATGATCGGCCATTTGATATCCGCGGCCGGAGCGGTGGAAGCAGCAGCCGGCATCCTGTGTGCCAATGCCGGCTGGGTTCATCCGACCATTAATCTCGACAATCCGGATCCGGACTGCGATCTCGACTATGTTCCGGGGCAGGCGCGGCAGCATCGAGTAGGGCATTTTTTAAGCAATTCCTTTGCCTTTGGCGGGCAAAACGCAACCCTTGTATTTCGAAACTGGGAGAGTTAAGTGCTTGGTGATAAAAACATTGTTGTTACAGGCGCTTCACGCGGGATCGGGGCGGCTGTTGCCCGGGAAGCCGCTTTAAATGGCGCCCGGGTCGGAATAAACTACTTCAAGAGTAAAGAAAAAGCAGAATCCCTGGCCGATGAGCTGGAACGTATTGGCGGCCGTCGACCGGTGCTGTTTGCATTTGATGCTGCCGATCCGAATCAGATTGAGCGCGGCGTTCAGAATTTTGTCGATGAACTCGGCGGCATAGACGGCTGGGTGAACAACGCAGCCATCAATGTCAGCGGACTGCTTCCAACCGTATCAGAATCAGAAATCCGGGAGCAGATCGATTCAGCCCTGCTGGGCCCTATTTATTGTTGCCGTGCCGTCCTGCCCCAAATGCTGCGCCAGCGTCAGGGAAGTATTGTCAATATTGGATCGATTGTTACCCGCAAAACATTTCGGGGGCAGTCGGTCTATGCGGCGGCAAAAGGCGGTTTGCTGGCCTTTACCCGGGCCCTGGCAGCGGAATACGGGCGCAAGGGGATCCGGGTCAATTGCGTTCAGCCCGGTCCCGTCAAATCAGACATGCTGGATACGGCGCTCAATCTGGCCGGGGATGACATCCTCGGGCAAATCCCGGTGGGCCGTCTCGGAATGCCCAGGGATATCGCTGGCCTGGTGGTATTCCTGCTGAGCGAACAAAGCGCTTACATGACGGGAGCTGAGCTAAACATCGATGGAGGCTATCACCTGACATGATTCTGGAATTGATGCAAAACAGGCGGTCCATCAGGCGCTTCAAGCCGGAAGTTCCGCCGGATGCCGATATCCGCAAGCTTATTGAAGCGGCGGTTGCAGCGCCGTCGGCGACCAACAAACAGCCTTGGCGTTTTTTGATCGCCAAAGAAAAGAAGCATTTTGAGGTCATCTGCGGCGCGGTCGATAAAGCCCGCCGGGACCTCATTGCTTCAATAAGTCCTGAATATCAGGATGAATTTTCGAATTACTCGGTTCATTTCATGAGCTTCCGGAATGCACCGATTGTCATCCTGCCCATTTACCGGGCGTTTCAGGGTATTTCCGCCCTGGTGAAAGAATCGCTGCCGGAAAGAGAGATGGCGTTCTTGAGGTCGTATGAACATGATACGGCCCTGATGGGAGTTTCACTGGCCATTCAAAACATTTTGCTGATGAGTGAAGCCATTGGACTCGGAGCGTGCTGTATGACGGGACCGTTGATTGCCAGGAGTGAAATCGAAAATGGCCTGCAGGTTCCGGAAGGCTGGCAGATTGCGGCAGTGATTGCCGTGGGTTATCCGGATGAAAAGCCGGAGCCGCCGGGAAGGAAGAAATTGGAAATGGTTACCAGATGGCTTTAAAGAGCGGCAGTATCCGACTAAAGGACAACCGGTTTGATCAGATAAAAACTAAAGAATTTGGAAAAAAAAAGAGGAATGGATTCTAATTTTAGATAAATGAATTAGACAGGATCAACAGGATCGACAGGATAATGCGGCCTTCGGCCGAAAGGCCCCTCGCCGCAGGCGAAAAAATCCTGATAATCTTGTTGATCCTGTCTAAATAATAATACAAAAAATCGAATCCATTCCATTGTGCCATTTTGGGGCCTCGATTCGGCTGAGCTCGTCGCAGGCCGGCTAAAGGGCAGCCGGTTTGATCAAAAAAAAGAAACATCAAAAAGCAAATTTTAGATTTTGGAATGCGGATTTTGGATTTAAGGTATTCTGTCTATCTTAAAACGACTGAGCCAAGCGATTCCATCATTTTTCATTTGTCATTATTCATTCGTCATTTTATTTGGTTTCACACGAGGTTGAAAATGAATTTAAACGAGCAGGAAATAGAAAAGAAAATTGTAGACGTATTGTGCAGCAGTCTGGCTCTCCCGCAGGGCCAGATTAACAGGGATTCGCGGCTGATTACCGACCTGGGGATGGATTCACTGGATTTTCTGGACATCATGTTCTCGCTGGAATCGGTATTTAAGACCAAAATTAAAGACCGTGAATTTGACCGGGTGCTGAGACCGGACAATACCGAAGCCGCCCTCCAGGCAGAGTATCTGACCGACACCGAAATCGAGCAAATGTCGAATATCCTGCCGGAGCTGAAAGAGGCATCCCGGGAAAAGAAAATACCGCGAAACTCATTTTTTACCTTTATCACGGTCGATACCCTGATGAAAATGGTGTGCCTGAAACTGCAGACACAATAAGATTGCTGATGAAATTATCCTTTCACAAAGTCCTGATGGTTGTTCTGATTTTCTGCGGGCTGCTGGTACCCCCGGTGATATTTGCCATGCATTATTTGCAGGCGCCGTCCATTTCACCGGAAAAAGCACGGCAAGTCATCGATAAGGGGCGCGGGAATTCGGTGTTGATCGATGTCAGATCGGCACAGGAATTCGAAGAGTTCCATCTGGAGGGCGCCCTCAATATTCCGCTGGCTGAAATTCAAGCGGACAGAAATCCTCCTTGGCGGAACCAATTGAAAAACCGGGAGCATATTTTTCTGATATGCTCCATGGGATATTTAAGTGCCGGAGCAACGGAGAGATTGCACCGGTTTGGTTTTTCAAACGCGAGGAATATCGAAGGCGGAATGGATGCCTGGCTGGCTGGCGGTAAGCGGAGTACCGCAAGAATACAGACCCGGGTCCATACGCCGGATGGTTTAGTTACGGGAGTGCCGAGATTGGAATTCAGTCTCTTTGAACAGGCCTTGATCTCGTTTGCCGCTTTTGGGATCAAGCCGCTTTACGGCTTGATATCTCTGGGATTGATTCTGATTCTGCTTAAAAGCAGAAAAATCGATGCGGTGGCACTGAAGTGGTCAATGATTGCGTTTTTTATGGGTGAAAACGCCTGCGCCGTCAATTTTCTTTTTTTCGATGAGCAAAGTCTATTGATGGAGTATCTCCACATGTACGGCATGATGGTCTGCTTCGGCTTTGCAAGCTACGCCTTTATGGTCATGCTCGATACCAGGGTAATCAAGTTTACCGGTAAAGACGAGAAGTGTGCACTGATTGCCAATTGCAGGAACTGTTATAAGTATCAACCGGTCTCCTGTAATCTGCGCTTGATGTTTTTGTATCTGGTTCCCGCAACCGCGATCATCGCCGGCATTCCGCTTTCCGGTGACCTGGGAAGTTATTTTTATGTGGGCGATGTGTTTGGCAGCGACGTTTTGTTTGGGCACTTTCTCTATCAGCAGGTCATCGAATACCGGTTTTGCTCTTTGCTCAGCCTTGTGTTTCTGGTTATTGCCGGATTTTATTTGTACAAATTCCGGGAGGAGGGCATGCCCGTCGCAAAAATCTATTTCGCTGCTGCCCTGGGACCGTTATCATTTGGTTTGATGCGATTTGTCATGTTTACTGCCTACCAGGGCAACCCCCTCTGGGCGGAAGCCTGGGAGGAGCTAACCGAATTTATCTTCGTGGGTTTTGTCCTCTGGATGGTATGGCGGTGGCGCGGATCCGATCTACCGATTTCTTTCTTTTCGAAAAAACGCGCAGTTAGTTGACGGCCATCGATTCTAAATTTGGTAAAAAATTGAACACAATATACTATGATTCTGACGCATTTTAAGTGTCTTTTCCAATTGAAATCTCGATATTCAGGTGGAATACTCCAGTATAAGCCGGTGACATTATTAGAGCCAACAATGGCTGTCGCGAAATGTTATGATCCAGCGTTCATAAATGCCAAAAAGTTTAGATGTTGACAATTGAACTATCCAAAAAAGGTCCGATCGTATGTCCGTCCTGTGGTAAGAAACAGGATTTATCATGCCGTAGCTGCAAAAAGTCAATTTCATTTCGCCAACATATACTGGGCGATTTCCTAATAGGCGCCCACGCCATGGTTCAGGCCGATCGGTTAATAACTAGAGACAGAGGTTTCTACCGATCCTATTTTAAAGATCTGAAAATCCTAACGCCCAGTTAAAGTAGCAATGCGAAAATAAATATGAAAAAACGAATTAGATTTTGCCGACACCTTGCACTTGATCTCCAGCAGGAGATGTACAAGTTTCGCCACTTTTGACGGTTCGTTTATAAAAAAATCCAAGCAATTCGCCTCAATGGAAATGGTGAAACCTTGACCGAGAGCTTGCGATATGAGAAATTACGGAAGCTTAGAGCAGTTTTTCGAAATTTTGCTAAATAATATTAATAGGTTATACTGACTGCATTTAGTCAACTCCGGCAACAACGTCCCCAATAAGTATTCGTGCCCAAGAAGTATACAATAATTCCGGAATCCGTAAAGTAGCGGGTGCGGTGTTTGAAACGATTGATCCGGCTGATTTCAAAATCCTTCTTGCGTTCCTTTGCAACCTCTTCATCTGCAATGACCTTGGGTTGCATTTTATCCGAATGTCCAACAGCTCCGGTTACAAATACATAGCGCCGATACCTTGTCCCTAAATATTATTGGGCTGGACTCGCCAGGAGGTTCCAGGTTTCAATATTGGCTAATAAAGTATTACTTAAATTGGGCAAAAGTCAATTTATTGGATAAACTAATTGGTAAAAATGCCTTGACTTGTGGCATAATTCCGGTAAAAATGCCATCTATGATTAAAAGATTACTGAAAATACCGGATCAATCAATCCTGCTTTTCGGTCCGCGGGGCACTGGCAAGTCCACTTGGATTCATCACCACTTCAAAGATGCCGTCATCTATGATCTGTTGAATACTTCCGAATCATTGAGACTAACGCGGGAGCCCGCAGCCCTCTATCGCGAGGTGGAGGCCGTGCCGGCAGATCGCTGGATTGTCATCGATGAAATTCAAAAAGTTCCGGCTCTCCTCGATGAAGTACACCGGCTGATGGAGAACAAAAGGATGCGGTTTGTTCTTTCAGGTTCGAGCGCTCGCAAGTTGCGTCGCGGCGGTTCGAACCTTCTCGCCGGCCGAGCGATCGTCGCCCATTTGTTTCCCTTTGTTTCGGCAGAACTGGGGTCTGATTTCTCGGTTTCCGAGGCGATTGTGAACGGAACTCTTCCTATGGCTGTTCTTGGCGGAGATCCGGTATCTTAATCCGCTCATTCTTGTCCTACTCGAAACGTCACTATCGAGTTCATTTCTGGCGGAACTATGACGGCGTTGAAGTCGACTTCCTCTGCGAGACGTCCAAGGGATTTGTTGCTGCCGAGTTCAAGGCCTCTGCTCGGTGGGAAAAACGATTCAGTCGAGGCTTGCACCGCATGCAGTCGGAACTCGGAAAACAATTGACCAAACGCTACGGAGTCTACCTCGGGGAAAGAACTGCGCTATGGGATGACGTGCATATACTTCCAGTCAGGGATTTCTTGCAGAGATTGTGGGATGGTGGTGTCCTGGAGTAGCGGCTTTGGAATTTGAGGGACAAGTATTCGTTTGGCGTTTGCTGAAGAAACCAACGGAACGGGGGGAAGGTATCAAGGGATATTGGGTCCATAAAGGTATAACTTCGTATTTCAAACCTTCTGTGATATGGCGGGCTATGCCACATAAAGCGCGTATTTATGCCCCGGTGGGGCTATCTAAATGGCTTGCGTCACTCAACCATCGGTGAGTATCTCAGTAAAACGCGGCTGCTAAGACCAAGGGATTGAAGGTTTTTTGATGAAAGGGAAGTTATATTTTTATGGGCGTTCCCAATAACCAATAAACTGTCACTTTATTTGTTTCCACTGTCGTCGTTTCCCAAACCGCAACACCCGAATGGGTGACTGGTCACCCCGCACCAACACCGCCATCTTACCACCCGCCGCCGTCCTTACTACGGAGATCGCATCTCGAAAACCCGCGTACATGACGTCGCGCGTTAACCACACGATTCGATGGCTTTCGAGATCCCGGAGCGTCAATTGTCCACGATCTGTTACCGCAAGGAGGCTTCGACCATCCTCGGTAAGGGCCACACCACGCACCTCTCCCTCGAAGCCGCGGTAAGTGTCAAGCGCTTCTCCAGAATGGGTGGCCCACGATCGAACCGTGCCGTCTGAGCCCCCGGTGATCAATAGGTCTCCGTCGGTTGAAAAGGAAAGGGAGTTCACGGTGGCGGCGTGGCCGATGAGCGGATTCCGCAGCTGCCCTATCGATACGCTCCACAAGAAAACCTCGCCTGTGTCGTATCCTACTGCCAACCACTCGCCGTCGTCGCTGATTCCCATGCCCGTGATCTGGCCGTTCTTGGGATCCAGATGACACGAGATGTTCTCATGCGCTCCAAAGCAAACTCTACTAGTGCCGACCTTGGTACCGATAATCGCCGACGCACCGATGACGATTTGACTCACGGGTCCATCAAATGTGTCGGTCCAATCGATAAAACCAGTCGCTGGGTCCGCCCGGCCGAGACGGCCATCACTTGTACCGACGACGATGGACTGACCATCTGAAGCAAACGAAGCCGAGAGCACGTCACCTTCGATCGCCAAGCTGCTAACCCGATCGAGATCGAGATCACGGAGCTCGATGTCGCCATCGCGAGTTCGACGTACGACCCGCCTCCCTGCCTGATCGACTGCCACCGTGGAGGCCGGCGCTGAAGGCATGGTCAATCTCGACGGAGAGTACGTCTGCCAGATGACGAGTCGTCCGTCTTTACTCCCGATCGCAATCAGGTTTCCATCTTGCGAGAACGCGGCGGATCGCACTCCCTCGGGAACGTCAAGAAATCTCAGCTGGATGCCCGACACGTAGTCAAATATCGCAGCATCCCTCTTGAGACTGCCGGCAAACACGATCTCAAAGTCAGGGGACATAGCGACCGCACTCACTAGCTCGTCAGCCCGATATTGCCGAATTTGCTTGCCATTACTCGCATCCCATACACGAACGATCCCATCGGCTTCACCACTCAGGAATCTAAGGTTGTCTCGGCCGGGTAGAAACCGAACCGAAGCGACGTGTGAAAGATTGATAGTGGACTCACCCCAGGCCCGAACGCCCCGCTCCTCAACCAAGTCCCAGAGACGAATCGTCTTGTCGCGGCTTCCCGTCAGCAACCACCGACCGTCGCCTGAGATATCCATCGTGTTGACTTCCATCTTGTGGGCAGACCAGGCCCTGACTTCGCGACCGTCTCCTTTATGGATTAGCGAAACAGAACCGTTAGCGTGTCCGAGAAATACGTGGGGTTTAATCGGATGCGCGACAGCAGAGAAGATTGTCGTGGGACCGGGGACCAGACTTCGGGGAGGTTCGGTACCTGCTGGGTCTAAGAGAAGGACGTCACCTCCCGCCACTCCCACAACCAGCTCTTTGCCGTCGCTGGTAAGGGTGAAGGAACGGATCCACCGAGACTCCGGATCTTCGAGGAGGATTCGTACTCTATCGCCCGATTCCGAGTCCCAGACGACGACCCTACCGTCGCGTGATGCCGAGACGAGCCGGCGGCCATCGGGAAGAAACGCCACCTCCTCGATCATCTTTTCGTGAGCGGCGATTTCCAGAACCGGCTTCGGATACCGTTGTTGAGCAGACCAAATGCCGACCCGGGCAGGGAGTTCCGATAAACCTAAACCAGCGCAAAACGCTGCAGCGTCGTCGAATCCGCGCCGGGCCTCTTCGACCTGCTCGGCAGCAAGGAGAGCGTGGGATTCAGCAACCAATCGATTGCAGCGAGCCACCTTCGCATTCCTGTCGAGATAGACGGCCACCTGCCATACGACAATCGACGCAATGGTTAGCAAAATCAGGGCTCCACCACCTGTCAACCTGCGTGCGGTCCTGGCTTTCCGACTCGACTCGAGAAACTCTTGATGGAATTCGTTCGGTAGTGGATCGCCGGCCGAGGCCTCATCCAACCATCCCAAGGCTTTCTTCAGCTCGCGTCCTCGTAGAAGCTTGCTCGAATCACGGGGTGGGACGCGCCAGTCGAGGGCTTTGCGAAGCAATAAGGTGTGTGTCTCTACATGAGACTCGTCGTAACGATAGGCTTGCTGAATCTTCTTGACCGCCTGATCGATAGACTCGAGCGACACCCGAATCAATTCCAGCGACCTCAGCTCTGAAGGCACGGATTCTGGAGGAAGTCCGGTATATGCAACTGGAAGCAACCGTTTGTTTCTCTCGACAGCTTGCTGTAACTCCATCTGACAATACTGCGACTTCAGGGAGTTCTCCGTCATGAGAAAAAGAAACGCCTGGCAACGATCGATCGCATTCCGGATCGAGCGGGCAAATTCTACTCCGGGAGGGATGGAACCCGTATCCATCCACACACGTAGCCCTGTTTGGCTCAGCTTCCTATAGAGTGCGGTCGCGAGTTCCTCGTCTTTCCTCGAATAGGACAGGAACACATCGGGATCCGACGAGCTGGCGACGTTCGGGGTAGAGGGCGGGTCGTGTCGAGTATCATCCATGAAAGATAGGATATTGCTTACTCAGAGAGTACCAAGGGAAATGGCGAATTGTCGATCGGCTACAGCAAAACATATTGAAGCCTTCCATTAAAATCGTCCAAATAACGAAAGTGGGCTTTTTTGTCAACATTGATTTATTGTGGCGCTGGTGCACTTTTCGGCGATTTTGAGCGTAGCTCACCGCTTAGAGTTGACTCGAAAATAAATTAACAATTTTAAGTTTAACTATACCATTTTATTTCGGCCGTTAGATATTTGATTATGTAAAATATTAATAAATATCAGAGGGGATTCGCAAGGGAGATGCCGACCGAGATAAAGATGGTCTAATTTCTATGGATGATCTCTATGAATACGTCTATAGAAAAGTTTTGGAGGAAGGTCTTCAAGAGCCCATGAGATGGGCGGTTGGAGTTCGCGGTGATCTTATAATTTCACGAAGTGGCAAAACTCCGCGAGAAGAACGTCGCAGACAAATACGCTAAATATTACGTGAACTTTGGACTAAGGGAATCCTCCCGGAGGATATTCTTGATAAAGCAAGAAAAGTTGGGTCTGGAATTTTCGTAGTGGCTGGGTCAGTGAAGGCGGGCTTTTGTGGCACCGACCATATTTCACCAAAATGAATGCGTTTGGCGCATCGGCAGATTTTTTCTTGACAGATCGTCTGCAAATATATGATATATCAATCACTTTCGTAATTGTGGTCTTGACCCACCGCCAATACAGTTTTCTATCCCATATGTTGCCGAAATCCCTGAATCAGGATTAGAGCAACAAAAAGAGGTTCAACCTGATGACGGAATTTTCTCTCAACCTCCCCCAACCCAACCTTTAGCTACTAAGGTTAATCCGTCTGATCCAGAAGATGATATAGAGGTAGCTACTGAACCCATATCGCATGAACCCAGTATAACGGGCAAAGCCTTAAAAATTGGTGCAGTGTTTGGTGTCATCTTGGCGCTCACGGTTTTAATATGGTGGTGGGTTCCACGGCACCAGGTAAATGAAATCCGGCAAAAAATAGAGAAACTCGATAGTCAAACATCAATTCTTGAAAATGCAGTAGCAAAGCTTGATAAACTGGATCAACTTAATGAATTTACCAGGCAGAAAGATGCTTTAAACCGTCAAGTTGAAGGCCTGAACGAAAAAGCAACCAAAGTCGGCTTGGTATCGAGTCTGCAGGAACTTCAAGAACGCATAAAGCAGATCGAAATTCAATTTGCCAATAAGGAAAAGGAACTAATTGCTGCTCGTAAAGGTAAGATTTTTGTCGCAACCGCACCTGAAAATGCAATCATAAAGATTTCGAATATTGAACAAACCTTTCAACAAGGCATGGAGCTTGAACCCGGAGAATACCGTGTGCAGGTATCATCGAAGGGTTATGAATCTCAGCAAAGATCGATTGAGTTAGGCCTCGGTGAGAAAAAACGAATCAAAATTGAGCTTAAAAAAATAATCCCAAAGGTTGCACGGCTGTTCGTGGAAACTGTTTCAGAAGATGCCACGGTGAGAATTCTAAACATCAAGCCAAAATTCGTTCAAGGTATAGAACTTGAGCCAGGTAGCTACCACGTTGAAGTAGCCGCAGAGGGATATGAAACCAAGAGGAGATGGGTCGACATTGCAGCTGGACACAAGGAGCCGGTCAGATTTGATCTTGCAAAGATTGAAATTGCAGAGCCTGCCGCACCCGAGAAGGTTATCACAAACAGCCTCGGTATGAAGTTCGTGCCTATCTCAGCAGGAAGCTTCAATATGGGAAGCCAACTTAGTCCCGAAAAATTTGCCAAGCGATATGGGGGTGAGGCAAAATTGTATAAGGATGAGCAACCAAAACATCCTGTAAAGATATCCAAGCCGTTTCATCTGCAAACCACTGAAGTCTCCCAGGGGCAGTGGAAAAAGGTTATGGGTGATAATCCGTCAATATTCAAAGGCTGCTGATAAATTTGGCGTAATTGGCTTATTTTTATTTCAAACTTTTTTTATTTCGACAACCAGCCTGCGAACAAAAAAACGGGGCGCCCCTTGAAAGCGAAGCACCCCGTTTTTGAAGCATGAGAGACCGGCCAATCGCCTATGCCAGGATGGCTTTCAGGTCATCTTCAGGATTGCCGTTCGGCTTGAGATTGAATTTGTCAACCAGAACTTGCAACACGTTGGGTGTGATAAACGCCGGCAATGAGGGACCCAGGTGAATGTCCTTGATTCCCAGAGCCAGCAGGGTAAGCAGCACGGCAACTGCTTTTTGCTCATACCATGATATGATTAAAGACAGCGGCAGTTCGTTCACCCCGACACCAAAGGCCTTTGACAGCGCAAGGGCGATCTGAACGGCCGAGTATGCATCATTGCACTGGCCCACATCGAGCAGACGCGGGATGCCACCGATATCACCGAGTTCCATGTCGTTGAATTTAAACTTGCCGCAGGCAAGGGTCAGGACCACACAGTCCTGCGGAACTTTCTCGACAAATTTTGTATAATAGTTTCTGGATTTCTTAACGCCGTCGCACCCCCCTACGACGAAGAAATGGCGGATGTCTTTATTTTTGACTCCGGCCACTACCTTGTCAGCCACACCCAAAACCGCGTTTCTGCCGAATCCGACCAACAGTTTTTTGTCTTCCACATCTTTTGTGTAACCCGGCAGTTCGAGAGCTTTTTCAATCAGCGGAGTCAGGTTATTTTTATTGAGATGAGTGACGCCGGGCCAACCCACGGTTCCGGTGGTGAAAATATTCTTCTTGTAGGATCTTTTCGGTGGCATCAGGCAGTTGGTCGTCATCAGGATGGCACCCGGAAATTTCTCGAACTCTTTTTTCTGGGCATGCCAGGCTTTTCCGAAATGTCCGTAAAAATGCGGATATTTCTGCTTCAAACCCGGATAGCCGTGGGTAGGCAGCATTTCACCGTGGGTGTAAACATAAATTCCTTTGCCGGCACTGGCTTTGAGGACGTACTCGAGGTCAATCAAATCATGGCCGGATACAAGGATGGCTTTTCCTTTTTTAACGCCGGTCGGCACTTCGGTGGGTACGGGATGGCCGTAATTGCCGGTGTTACCGAAATCCAGCAGCTCCATGGCGCGAAAGTTTTTCTCACCGCATTCGAGCACAAGTCCCAATAGCAGATTCATATCGGGCTTTTCAATGGTCAAGGCCGCCATGGCCCGTTCGACGTATTCATAGACCACGTCATCTTCCTGTCCGAGTTCGGCCGCATGGTTGGCATAGGCGCCCAGGCCTTTCAGACCAAAAAGCAGCAGATGCTGCAGCGAGCGGATATCCGGCTCGACTTGCGGATCGGACATCAGGCCGTATTTTTTTCCTTGTCGGGCGAGACCGTCAACCGTGGAAGCCAACTTCAGGGTCGTTGAGTCGTGGGACAGATCCACTTTGCCGCCGGCAGCCTGGGTTTTATTAATCATCTTGTCCCGGAGTTCCACTGATTCAAAAAGAAGATCATCAAAACGATCCGGATCAAACTCAACGTTGGTCAGGGTGGAAAAGAGGGCCTCGCAAATAAAGCGATCGGTTTCAATATCTTTCACGCCGGCGGCACGGCCCGCCATCGCTACCACACCGAGTCCCTTTAAAGAATGAACCAACAGGTCCTGCAAGGCCGCGACATCGGGCTTTTTGCCGCAGACGCCGACTTTCGTACAAGCTTTGCCCTTACTGGTTTGCTCGCACTGGTAACAAAACATCTTGTTTTTTTTCTTGTTCTCGGCGGCAATTGCTTTATCCGTCGACAACATGGAGGGAAGCAGTGCTGTGGCGGCGACTCCCATGGTGCCCTTTTTTATGAAGTTTCGTCTTGATACGGGTTTGTCTTTCATTTCCAATCTCCTGTGATAAGGGTTATTTGTTCAATGACCATCACCAAAACGTTCGGAACCACTATGCCAGGAACCTCACAACAGATCCTTGATTTATATCAATTTTTAGAATTTTTTTTATCTTGGTCTGGAAATAGGATAAATTGGACAGCAGTCACGCCGGACGGCGTGATAGGGGACGCCACTTGTACGAAATGGCCCTCAGTAAATCACTGAAAGAGATGGAGGCTGCGATCGCCGAAGGAGCAGGGATGACGCTATGATTGCTGTGGACACAAATCTTAATTTCATTGAATTGCTTAATTTTCATTGATTTTGCCTTTGATTCAACAGACGTTCGACGGCAGTCCCGATTACCATGCATTCCAGTCCAAAGGGAAGATATCCGGCATAACCCAGAAGCGGCATTTCAAATATTTCAAAGCGATGGACCAGAGGAACACTGTATTGCCATTTGGCTAAGCTGAAATAGTTCCACATTTCCCAAAACACCCCGCAAAATAATGCTGCCAAAACCACTGCGACAGCCCCACTCCAATTGCCTTTGCCCATCTCTGTGAAAATGTGTGGTTCTCTCATCACCGCCTGAAGGGCGGTGATGATCAGGGCGGGCGAAACCCATAAAAGTGGAAATAAGTAAGTGGGATAAATTCCGATTAAAGTTAATCCAAACGCGGCCAGCAATAGCGATGCGACAGCCGGGCGGGTGGGGTTTTTAATGGTAATGGGTGGAAAGCGACTGAATGCCCTTTGTATCCATCTGAAGGAAAGAAACAATTGCTGGGTGCTTAAAACAGCCGGCAAAACCGTCGAAAAGGGCAGGGTGGCATACCAGAAGTATTGCCACGGGCGGAAATCGACGCCGACATAAAACCAGTTTTGCACAAATCGGTTGAGGTACTCAAAAAACCACCAGAATATTGCGCTTGCCGGAAAAAGGAGCAGGAAAAACAGCGGGCGATTCGTCAGCAGGCTGCGACCGCTCCGGCGAACGCAAATTGCGTTCACCACGATGATGTAGGCCAACCACAAAGGGCTGAATGTATGGGGTTGCCAATCTGCGAACCACGGAAATCGCGTCCAGGCCAGAATCCAAGCTGGGACGCCGATAGCAACGCCGAGCCAGCCCCACAAGGGAAACTTCTCAGAATTGGGTTCAGACGTAGTCACAAGATCTTTATGATAGGAGCGCAAGCCTTGAATGGTAATCGGCAGAACCACCGCCGCGATCATGAAAGCAAAAATTGCGAAGGCCGACCATGTGAATGGTGCGTGCCGGACGTATTGGGTTTGCGGCGGGAACTGGAAATATCGGCCCATGGGAAAACCGGCCAGAAAAACTCCCAGCAGGGGAAGTCCCACCAACATGCCGGCCGCGATGAGGAGTTTTGTTAATAGTAGTCTGAGGTTGAACATTTTGCTGTCCGCTTCGGAAGCTGTCGGTTTTCCGGCCTATCACATACATCCGCTGGTAAGTAGTTAAACAGGAATTTGCCATTTATGTCAATTCCTAGGTTGAGCGGTTCAGCCAAAACCCTTTTGGGGACGCCCATAAAATAATAACTTTCATCATTGAACTATCTGTGATATACGATTTTCATGCCACGCAAAGCACGCATCGATGGTCCCGGAGCCCTGCATCATATTATCGTACGAGGCATCAAGCGTCAGCGGATATTCTCGGATGACAAGGACCGGGACAATTTCCTAGACCGTTTGGGAACTATCGTCACCGAAACGCAAACCATCTGCCTGGCCTGGGCGCTGATACCTAATCATGCCCATATACTATTGCGAACCGGTCAGACTCCCCTTGCGACAGTAATGAGACGCCTGCTGACAGGCTATGCGGTTTCATTTAATCGCCGGCATCGGAGACAAGGACATCTGTTTCAAAACCGCTACAAATCCATATTATGCCAGGAAGACAGCTATTTGCTGGAACTCGTTCGTTATATTCACCTGAATCCGCTTCGCGCCAGACTTGTTAAAGGCCTTTCCGAAAGCGATCAGTATCCTTACAGCGGTCATAGCGCACTGATGGGAAAGGTTAAGAGAGACTTTCAGGATACCAACTATGTGCTAAAGCTGTTTGGAAAAAAAGTTTTATCAGCGCGCCAGGTATACAGGAACTATGTCGAAAAGGGTATTCGCCAAGGGCGTCGGCCGGAATTGGTAGGAGGCGGATTGATTCGTAGCGCCGGTGGCTGGTCGATGGTCAAAGCCATGCGCCGGGTGCAGGATCATATGAAAAGTGACGAACGTATTTTAGGTGACGGTGATTTTGCGCAGTCTGTTTTAGATGAAGCCAAGGAACGGTTAGCAGAACGCTGCCGGCTTCAAGCCAAGGGGTATGACCTGGAAAAAGTTGCAAACCGCGTATCGTCGGAGTTGGGAATAAATCCTGACCAAGTTTGGGCTGCCGGCAAACACCCGATCACCGTTAAAGCGCGCAGTTTAATGTGCTACTGGGCCGTGAGAATGCTGGGCTACAGTGCTACCGAACTTGCCAAAAAACTCGGCGTCTCTCAGCCGTCGGTGAGCATATCGGTAAGGCGCGGTGAGAAGATCGCGCAAACGATGCAAATAGAGCTGATCAAGGACTAGAAATTTATAATTTTATGGGCGTCCCGGAAATCGGAGATTCCCATTGAGACCAATACGCATGACTGAAGCCATGAGACAACCCAAGATTATAGCCATATACGGCAGTCCCCGCCGCAAGGGGAACACGGCGACACTGCTGAAAAAAGCGGTCAACGGTGCCACCGATGCCGGTGCGCTGGTCGAGGAGATTGTATTGCGGGACTTAAAAATTTCTCCATGCCTCGAGATTTATGGCTGCAATAAAGCCGGTGAATGCATGTTAAAGGATGATTTCCAGAGCGCCCGGGACCAGATTCTATCAGCCCAGGGCTTAATCCTTGCTTCGCCGGTCTTTTTCTACACGGTCAGTGCACATACCAAGATATTGATGGATCGCTTTCAATCATTGTGGGTAAAAAAATACTGGATCGAAAAGAATTCCCGAAATCAGCAAACTTTCAGCCGCAAAGGTCTGTTTATTGCCGCGGGTGCGACCAAAGGCAAAAAATTGTTTGACGGGATTCTGCTCAGTCTAAGGTATTTTTTTGAAGTTATTGATATGGAACTTTGGAAAGCCCTTTTATACCGGGGTCTTGATTTCGAGGGCGATGTTCTGAAACATCCCCAATATCTGGATGAAGCATATCAGGCTGGAAAGGAGTTTGCCGAAGCGCTCAGCCCTGCACCTTAAATTTGAACCGGAACGTTTTACATTTTCACTTTTCACTACCTTCTTTATTTCAAAATCATTACAAATCAATATTGGGAGGAATTATTTTGGCCAGCAACGGCCTGATATTGACAAATTCAGAACGCAGATTATCTGAATTGTTGAATCGAGCCCTGTTGCTTGATCTGGAAACCACAAGGTCCGGCAGGGTGCGACATATCGGCGCTGTATTAAGCGGTCATGTTTTCGAAAAAAAGGAACGCGCCGGATCAGCCGCTACGCTAAAAGAGCTGGACAAGTTTGCCACGGATGCCGGCTTTGTTTTAGGCCATAATCTGCTTGGACACGATTTTCCGGTCTTGAAATCCTCGTTCCCATGGCTTCAGATCCTTCAAAAGCCTGTTATCGATACCCTCTACCTTTCACCAATCGCCTTTCCTCAGAATCCATATCATCACCTCGTAAAGGACTACAAACTCGTCAAGGCCACCATCAACAACCCGGTGGCAGATGCGAAATTGGCTGCCTCCGTGTTCACGGATCAGTGGGGCAGTTTTCGAGATTTATCAGAACAGGCACCTGAACTCATCGATTTTTACCGGTACTGCTTCCAGGGGACCGTTTTCAACGGTTTGTCCGGCAATGGTCTTGCATCCGTCTTTGCCAAGATATCCGCTGCGTCAATCGGTGAATTCCCCGAAGCCCTCGAGTGTTTTACCCGTCTGGCCTCCGGCAAAGCATGCATCAATGCCGTTGACAAGACGATCCCCGGCCTTTTGGTCGATGGCACCCAACGACCGGCAGCAGCCTTCTGCTTAGCCTGGCTGCAGGTTGCCGGTGGAAACTCGGTGCTTCCGCCGTGGGTTCGGTATCGATTCCCTGTGATTTCGTCCATTATCCGGGCCCTGCGCGAAGTTCCCTGTGGGGATGATCGATGCGAATACTGTGCGGAAAATCATGACCCTGAATACCAGCTTAAGAAATTATTCGGCTACCCCGCCTTTCGTGAGGCACCGGCAACGCAAGCGGGCCAGAGCCTGCAGCGTGCAATCGTTCTTGCATGCCTGGGTAATCATCCCACCCTGGGGATTTTGCCCACCGGAGGCGGCAAATCGCTCTGCTATCAGCTGCCTGCCCTGGTCCGATACTGGCGCCGGGGGACCCTGACCGTCGTAATTTCGCCGCTTCAAGCATTGATGAAGGACCAGGTGGATAATCTGGTAAAAAAAACCGGGACGCTGTTTGCCGAGTCGGTTTCAGGGCTGCAAACCCCGCCGGAACGCGGTGAAGTATTTGAAAGAATCCGATTGGGTGACACGGCGATTTTATACATTTCACCGGAACAGCTGCGCAGCGTTGGTGTCCGAAATGTTCTCAAACAGCGCGAAATCGGCAGCTGGGTGTTCGATGAGGCGCACTGCCTCTCTAAATGGGGGCATGACTTCAGGCCGGACTATCTATACGCCGCCCGCTTCATCCGTGAGTTTGCGAAGGAACAGGATCAGCCGGTGCCGCCGATAGGCTGCTTTACGGCAACCGCCAAAACCAGCGTAATAGAGGAAATCAGCACCCATTTCCGGAAGGAACTCGACCAGGAGCTTAAGCTGTTTGCCGGTGGGGTCGAGCGGCAAAACCTCTCGTTTGAGGTCACACCGCTTGCCAGAGCTGAGAAACTTGAACGCACCTACGAAATTATTCAGGAGCATTTTGATACCCGTGAAGATCCCGGGGGAATTATCGTTTATGCCGCCACACGCGATGGTACCGAGGAAATCAGGGATTTCCTCCATCATCAAGGGGTGACCGCGGAGGCCTTTCATGCTCGCATAAACCCCAAAGAGAAGCGCGAAATCATTGATGCGTTTGTCGCCGGGTCCATGCCCGTCATTTGTGCCACCAACGCCTTCGGGATGGGTATCGACAAAGAAAACATCCGCTTGGTCATACATTACAATATGCCGGGTTCGCTGGAAAATTATATCCAGGAGGCCGGCCGGGCAGGCCGGGACTTGAAACCGGCACGCTGCATTCTTTTGTACGATGAGGAAGATGCGAAGCTGCAATTCAGAATGGGTTCGATGTCCGAAGTCAGGCGGAAGGAAATTGCCCGTACCCTGCGCGCCTTGCGACGCAAGAAAAAGAACGAGAAAGGCGAAATCATCGTTACCAGCGATGAACTGATTCGTGATGAAGATTGGCCCGAAATGAAAAGTTTGGAACCCGAGTTTCGCGATACCAGAATCAGGGCCTCTGTCGCCTGGCTGGAGCGGGCGGGGTTTCTGCAGCGCAATCAAAATTTAACGGAGGTTTTTCAAGGCAAACCCCTGGTTGATTCGCTCGAGGATGCGGATTCCATCATAGCACGGTTGGACATATTACCCCAAACCAGGAATCTGTGGCTGAGCATCCTAAAGCAGATTATCAACAGCCCCGAGGATCGTGGAATGCGGGCCGACCAACTTGCCGAGGCGCTCTTTCCTGAAAAGGAAGTGATTCGGGAGCTGGAGCGCAAAACGGGGCAGACGGCCGCCCAGGTTGTGATTTCCGCCCTACATGATATGTCGGATGCCGGATTGATTGACAAAGGGCTGATGCTATCGGCGATATTTCGCCCAAAAGGTAAAAACAACGCCTCAAAAACATTTCAAATCGTTTGCGAGATCGAAAACAAACTGGTCAGCCTGCTGCAAGTCGAAGATCCCGACGCTGAAAACGGAGACTGGGTTGAATTGGATATCCGGCGCCTCAATCAGAAATTCATCAACGAAGGCCATCAGACCAGCCCCGATATCCTGAGGCTGCTGATAAAAGGCATTTCCTACGATGGCAAAGGCTTTGCTGCTTCTGCGGGCAGCTTCGAGATCGGACATATCGACCGGAACCGCTATCAGGTCAGGCTCAGAAGAAGCTGGCAGGACATTCGCCGAACTATTTTTCTGAGACAGAATGTCGCCGGCGTGATATTGCGCAGGCTGATCGAGTCAGCCAAAAAGCAAGCGTCCGGGACCGGCCCGGAAATCAGCGGTGACGTCAAACTCGCTTTTACCAGTGATGAGTTGTCCGCCGCCATCAAAAGCGACCTGACCCTGAGTGTTGAAGTAAAAAAGGTGCTGCCGGCGATCGAGCGGGCGCTCATGTTTTTGCACGAGCAGCATGTCATCGAGCTGCAGGGTGGGTTGGCCGTGCTCCGGCAGGCCATGACCGTGCGCTTGGCAAAGACCGCCAGGGGACGATATTTCAACAAAGGCGACTACAAGCCGCTGGAAATTCACTATCGTGAAAGACGCCTTCAAGTCCATGTGATGATGCACTATGCAACCCTGGCACTTGAAAAAGTGGCGCGTGCGCTGACGCTGGTATTGGATTATTTTGCCATGGGTCGCGTCAAATTCATCAACAAGTATTTCGAAGGCGACCAGGAATTGCTGGACAAGGCAACGACGGCCGAATCCTTTCGCATGATTGTTGAAAACCTGCGCAACCCGTTCCAGATCGGTGCTGTCGGGCGGCCGGTCGATGACAGCCTGCTCATTCTCGCCGGGCCGGGCTCAGGGAAAACGACCGTCATCGTACATCGCTGTGCCTATCTGCTCGAGGTGGAACGCATACCCGCGCGCCAGATCCTGGTGCTGTGCTTCAACCACAGTTCTGCCATGGTTTTGAAAAAACGATTGCGTGCTTTGGTCGGCAAAGTCGCCAACGCCGTTACGGTCGCTACATATCATGGTGTTGCCATGCGATTGGCTGGAATTTCCATCCGGGATATGGCAACCGAACACAACCCGGACAATATCGAGTTTGATCGAATTATCAAAGATGCCGTTAAGCTGCTGAAAGGCGAAATGGATATTCCGGGCATTGAGCCGGACGAGCACCGCGATCGCTTGCTGGCCGGCTACAGCCACATTCTGGTTGACGAGTATCAGGATATCGATGACTACCAGTATGAACTCGTATCAGCCATCGCCGGCAGATTGGAGTCGGAGGCGGACAACCGGCTTGCGATCATGGCGGTAGGCGACGATGACCAGAATATCTACACTTTCCGTGGGGCTAATATTCGATTTATCCGTCAGTTTCAGACCGATTACAGCAAGGAGGTTGTCTATCTTGTCGAAAATTATCGTTCCAGCAAAAACATAATTTCGACCGCCAATGCCCTGATCCGTGCCAACCGGGACCGAATGAAACGTGATCGCGAGATCAGCATAAATCGGGAGCGGCAGTACAATCAACCGGGCGGGCGTTGGGAACGGTTGGATCCGGTAAGCCGGGGGCGGGTTCAGATCGTTTCCGTTAAAAATCCGGTGCACCAGGCCGGCTATGTAAAAGATGAAATTGACCGGTTAATGGCACTTGATCCAAGACTAAAGTGGAGTGACTTTGCCATCCTCAGCCGGACCAAAGCGCCCTTGGCAAATGTGAGATCCATTTTGGAACGACGTGGATATCCAATTCGTACCACATTGGACAAGGGGCTGCCCTTTCACCGGGTAAGAGAAATCCACGCCGTCCTGGAGTGGCTGATTTCCAATGAGAAAGAGAATTGCCGCGCCTCCGAACTGTTGGATAGAATCAAAATCATCAAACCCAACAATATCACAAACAACTGGTGGCAGCTGGTCGATTTGTTTTTGGAAAACTATCAGGATGAAACCTCGGACAGTATGCTGCCGATAAGTCGAGCTATTGATCGATTGTATGAATTCACGGCGGAACAGCGCAGGGAAAAGATATTAGGGCAGGGGATTTTATTAAGCACCGTCCATTCATCAAAGGGAATGGAGTTTCCCCATGTGTTCATTTTAGACGGGGACTGGGGTAGGCCCGGCAGTAAGAACGATCGGGAAGAGGAACGGCGCGTGATGTATGTGGGCATGACGCGCGCCGAGGAGACGCTGCACCTCATGAAAATACCATCCAGACCCAATCCGTTTCTGAGGGAAATACGGGGAGATTATGTAATCTCCAAGAAGTACACGGGAAGTGAAATGGAAAATGAATTTCAGAATAGGTGCTTCGAGCTGATCGGATTAAGTGAAATCTATATGGACTATGCCGGATCTTTTGCCAAAAACAACCTCATACACGAACATCTGGCTTGCTTAGAGGCCGGCCAGCTCGTTGCTTTTCGCCAAAATAATGATTCCATAGGGATATACAATTCTAAAGGCTATTGCGTGGCCAAGCTATCAAAAGAGGGGGCTGCCCAATGGATCCGGCGACTGGACCGGATGCTGGAATTAAGAGTCGTCGCCTTGCTTCGACGTGACCGTGACGATCCCAATGAAAATTTTATCGACAGAATCAAATCGGATCATTGGGAACTGCCCATACTTGAAGCGGTATATTTTTCAGGAACTCCATGAACCATGGGCAGATAGTGTCTGCTCGAGTTTTACTAACCGGGATAAAAATGTCAGCGAAAATAGACCGGTGGCAATGCTTAATTAGTGAATTTCACCTTGCATCATTCGTAGTATTCACCATTTAAACCCGGCCCCCCCATAGATGTGCATACCTACGGCATTCAGACCTGACGATCTGATGGTGTCTGAAATCGACGGGTTTTTTCTGATTAATCCCTTGAGCGCCAAAAAATCAGGGGCCGGGAACGACCCGGCCCCCAGACCCCTGGACGCGCAAACCAGATTATAGGTCCAAACAATCGAGTACATTAAAGCAGCATTTAGCTGCCGCTGCGTTCTACTTCTTAAACTTCCTCCTAAATCCTGCCAGCCCGATAAAGCCGGATGCCAAAAGGAGCATGGTGGCGGGTTCGGGAACCGGATTGGCCGCGAGAATCAAATCGTCATGATTGTCGTAGCTGCTTCCCGCCTCCCAGGAATCATTGTAGCCTATCATTATCGTTCCTTTGGGCAGCAAAAAACCATTTAACGCAGCAAAATCAGAGTACTGCAGTGTCACATCTGATTGAAGCCGGTACATTTCGAGAGCCGGATTGGGTGGCGGAATAGAATTAAGAACAAGGGTTGTTCCGGTTCCATTACTTTGAAAAAAAGCACTGGACATGTCTACCGTCACCCATTCTCCAAATGAATTGTACCCTCCTGAACCATTCGGATTGTTACCCTCAAATATTGTCGAATCACTGCCATCACCAAACGTATTATAATATGCGGCTTCGTACCCGATAGCAGCAGTTTGGTAGTGACCTGACAGGCCCATTGCCGAGACATCGGTGAAGTCGGTTCCTAAAACGCCGTCATCCACACCATACGTTCCGGTAATCCATTCCATATAGTCTATGAATTCATATTGGGTATGATCGGCAGGGTTAAAAAAATCGCTTGTTAAAATTCCTGCATGAGTATTGGCAGATACAAGCACAACAAACAACGACAACAAAATCAATTTAGTCAATCTCCTCATTCGCACCTCCTGTGATTTAATAGTGAATCTGCCCCCGATTTAGTGACGAAGTATTCTATCTCCTGGGATCGCTCTAATATCGTCTCTTAGGTGGTGCAAAAAGCATGCAAGATCAGATGCCAATATTCCTGTGTTAATTTTCTATTTAATAACAAACAGATATCCATAAATTCAATTCAAGCTTCAGAAAATAAGTTCAATTATTGAACAAAAAGTGAGGTATATTACCTAAAAATTGTGAAACAAAACCTCCAAGAATGTGAAGCAAGGTTCACAATCTCCGACTGCCTTTTCAGTCATCAATTTTGCATTTTTATGACAATCGACGTTATATCATCATCAATTTTCACGCCACTTGTAAATTTCTCCAAACCATAAAAAACCGCATCAAGTATTTGTGCGGCGCCTGAAGAAGCATTCTGTCGAATTAAATCTAAAATTGGCTTTTTGCCTAACATTTCTCCCTTTTTGTTTCGTGCTTCCCAGATTCCGTCAGTACTGAGAAAAATGATTTGACCCTTTGAAAAATCAGTTTTCTGATTATCCTCATAACTCCACTCACCATCCACCCCGAGTGCTATTCCCGATCCACCGAGTTCACGGAATGAATCTGAACCAGGATCATAAATTATGGCGGGATCGTGTCCTGCGCGCACCCAGTCGAGTTGTCCCGATGCAGTGTTGATAGCCAGAAAAAACATTGTCATAAATTGCCCCGAATCTTCCACGTCCTCGACGAGCTGGCGATTTACATCTGTGATGATCTTGGCGGTGCTGCCCGGCTGTGATGCCCGCTGCCGCAAAGAAGAACGAACGGTGGCCATAAGCAGCGCCGAAGAAATCCCATGCCCCGAGACATCGCCAATCGCCACCCCAATTCTCTGCTGATCAGCATCCTGGATAGATATAAAATCATAATAATCCCCACCGGTTTCATCACAGTAGATACTTTTACCGGCGATATCAAAACCATTGACCTTCAAATTACGTTTCGGAAGAAGATTTTGTTGGACTTCTCTTGCTAAATTCAATGACTTCTGCATTCTCTCACGCTCGATCAACCCGTCAGTCATTTCGTTGATTACGTCACCGGTGTAGCCGATCTCATCATTGCTGGTTACCCGGACTTTGTTGTCAAACTGACCGTTTCTTACCCCGCGCAGGGTTTGTATTATTTCGCCAAAGGGCAGGGTAAGATTACGGCTCACCAGCATGGCTATCAAACTTCCGAAAATCAGAAAAATGATCACATTCATGAAGATGGAAGATCGCAGCACATCCAAGGCTCTGGCCGGTTCTGATTGCATTAGGATGATTTGGTGGTTGATGAGAAATATGGTAATGAGAGGGATGATATTGCATGCAAACAGCAGCGCCGCAAGTCGCGTGCGTATTCGAATGCGCAGGGTTTTAGGGATGGTATACAGACCACCGTCGGGAAAAAAATGAGGAACCAGCTGCTTTTGCAAAACATGCTCCAGCAGAAAAAAGGCAACGGCCACGATGGTCAACCCCGTGCTCAAACCCATGAAACAGGCGCTTTGAATCCAATATCTGCCAATATCCAAAGTCCAATATACTACCGGGTAGACAATTGCGGACAAAAGCCACATGCTGAAGCTCAACGATATCAACACAAAGGGTTCATTGAGTAGCCGCTGCCGCGCGGTGTGCTCTGTTGCCGAAGATACCGATGCCTTATCGAATTTCGAATTTAAGTATACCCTGATGGGTCGTTCATAAATCAATGTCGTTGTCAAGAGGAAGATGGATACAGCCAGGTAAAACCCGAAATTCACGAAATCGGCCACAGGATGTTGAAGAAATACTTCCGGAGTCGATCCTTCGGTTTTCAAGAGAAAAAGCTCAATTAATACGACGCCGATGAGATTGGCTAAGCAGTTTGCGGCCAGCATTACATTCTTGAGATGCCAAAGTCGGAATCTGGTCATGGTACAATTCTCCCCTAAGCAAGCTTAATTGCATTTAAGTGATACACGTTACCAAGAACAATGCAATATCTCAATATTGGAATTTTGGCCTCCGGCTCGTAGAGAATATTAAGCCTACGCCTCGGGGAGAATGCTGGGTTTAGTGTTAGTGGAAAGGGGTCTATTTTTACTATGATGGCTCGGATTAGTTTATAAAATCAGACCATCATCCGCAGTTAAGCGCCTGGCTGATTTTAGTATTTGTATCCGTCCGAACACCCGTGATAAGGATCGGACCTACTGCCATTAACTTAAGGATCGGGGGCGATATTTGTGGGAGCGGCTTCCAGCCGCGATTGAAGCTTTAAAGCGACTTTGTATCGTGGCTGGAAGCCACTCCCACCATCAATTGATGTTAAGCTAGCGGCATTAGATCGGACACTTTTAATCCGGCAATTTAAATAAAAAAAGGCAGCCAAAGATCAATCTCCGACGGCCTTTCCATTCATCAATATATAATATTTATAAATCCCCAACCACTTCCTAATGTTAGATCCCCAATCCGAAATCCGAAATCGATTGTTACTCAACCGGTCCATATTCAAGCACCAGGTTCTCCCCTAAACGCCCACGAGGCAGATGGTCGCCGATGATCGTAAAGACCGGATCGACAGCGGAATCCACCTGGTAGGTGCCGATGACATCCTTCCAATCCCCGCCGTAGGCAGTCAAAGTAATGGCATCTTCCGTGCCGACATATTCAAGGGTCAGATCGAGATAGTGCGGCGGACCGATCGGTGTCCAGGAAATATTCATAACGGTGCAGTTCAAGAACCGGTCGCCGATTTCAGCCGCCTTTGGGCCGGTCAGTTTAATGGCAACGCGTTTTTTCCCGACCCCGAAATACACTTTGTTTTTAGCGAGATGGCTGACATCCAGTACGAAGGAGTCTCCCGGCAAGACCTGAAAACTTTTGATGGGATGCTTTCGGCGGGAATCCTGGTAGATTGTTAATTCAGCCGCACGTGTGCCGTAGTAGCTGAGCTCCAGATCCGCAACACGGTAATCGTCGTAGCCTTCGGTAAAATTGACCACCTCGAAATTTCCATATCGATCACCCCTGTTCAGCGGCGGTTTACCTGAGGTGTCCATTCGCTGATAACTCTTCGTCGGATCATAGTCTTTCGGCAGCCTGCCCCTGAGCTCGACGGCAGCCGATCCCCGAAACGATCCGTCAAATGTCGCCGGATCGCCATCCAACTCCAGTTCGCCGGAAATCGACACCTCCACCTCCGGCGGCGGCGATATCAGCAGCACGAGCTTGCCATCCAGGTAAAGCCGGGCCTTGCGAGTAAGCTTCTTGCAGTTGATGGACAGCTGTGGCTTTTTGCCGCGGGCACCATGGGTTTTGATCGACAGATCCTGCCGTTGCCCGTCCACTATCAGATAGCGCTCCGACCACTTGATGGGGAACGGTAGATCGTCGAATGCGACGGTGTCTCCGATCACCAGCTTGGCTTTTTGGGGATGGCCGATATCGGAGACGCGGATGTGTTTGCGCGGGTGCTTGCCCTTGAGTTTTGCGCCATTGTGAACGTTCACCAGCCAACCGCCAACCCTCTCGAGATCTTCCTTGTCCAGCGTTGACATGACGTCGAAGCGGTCGAAATGGACCTCCATCGCAACCAGCTGGGTTTCCGGCAAGATGGTGAGCGCCAAATCACCGTCCAGATATATGCGTGCCTCAGCCTGGAGATTGTGGTGCAATACCTTCAGCAGGCCGTCTTTGCCGGACGCCCGGATGTGCATCATCTGCAGCCGGCCGTCATCATCCAGGCTGAAACAGTCATGCCATTTGACGGGATACGGTTCATCGGCAAAGATCGTCCGGCTGCCCACTTCCAGGGTTATCTGTTGGGGCTGACCCACGTTGGCCAGCCAAACATGGTGCTTTTTCTCCTTGACGACGCCGTAGGGCGGCTCGGCAATCACGCCGGGCTGCGCCAGGGCCCCCGCGTTTTCGGTTATCAGACGGGCAGCGCCTTTGATGATGGGTACTTGATCGTTGAGAAGAACCGAATCCGGTATGATATCGGCCGTTGACAGCAGCGGCGGATCGGACTGATAGGTTGACAGCACCGTGTGGCGGTCCAGATAACCGGCCTGACCGCAGTTGATTACAATTACATCGTCAGCGTTAACGCTGTAAAAATCCACGACCGTGTCGCCGGAAAAGGCGAGAATGTCCATCTCATCGACACCCACATACTTCAAGGTCAGCGAGGCGACTTTTTCTTTGCCGGGTTTGACACCGGTTTGGGCCGCAACGATATCCACCACGACAAAGTCACCGTACCCGTCACCAGTTTTAAGCCCGACAGCCCTGCCGGTCGGAATTACGGTTTCAACCTCGACATTCTCGAGGCTGATCTCGGCCTTGATAGTATCCTTTGAATGATGGCCGTGCTGAATATCGAACGGATCCAGCAATTTCACTTCCCAACGATTGGGGTCGACATGAACCAGCGCCGGCTCCGGCCCCACGTCGAAGACGACCTCCTGCTCGGCCGAATTGCCGGAATAATCGGAAGCCGGCACGTACAGGGTGTGCACCCCGTCTGCCAGCTCGGACAAATCCAGCAGGGCGTCGGCCGCAGTTCGCCGGCCGTCGAGGAAGATCTCCACACTTTCGGGGACCAGCCCGCTGGAAACGCCGCCGCTCTCCGGATCCGCGACCGCCACATCGACCACTATTTCATCCGTGTTGCGGTAATAGCCGGCCTGGGGCTCGAATATTTCAATAATCGGCGCGGTCTTGTCGATCAACACGGTAATGGCACTGGATTCGCAGTCGGCACCATCATCATCGGCCATCGTCATGCTGACCGTGAACAAGCCCTCCGCAGCGTAAGTGTGAATGGCGGTTAGGGTGCCGGTAGCGTCGGGTTTTTCGTGTTCGGCATCGATGTCTGCACCTGCGGCGGTACCGTCACCAAAATCACACACGCCCGTATGAGTATCCAACCAGCCCGCATCTGTCAGGGCGGCCGTCAATTCTATTGGACCGTTGGAAGGACTGTCGGATGCAAGGCCGCTGAGAACGGGTGCGATATTGTCGACGAACACTGTTAAACTGCCGGTGCCGATCCCGCCCTCGTCATCGGTCACCGTCACGGTTACGGTGTAGCTTCCGTTGTCGCCGTAAGCATGGCTGGTGGCGTAGATCTTGGCATCGTTCAGGTCGAGCTCCTCAACAGGAGAGCTGTCGCCATAGTCCACCTTCACCGTCCAGCTGTCGGCGCCCGGATCCGTCAAAGCGCCTGAAAAATCGACAACTGCGCCTTCATCGGCCGTCTGATTTTCTCCCGCATCGACCGTCGGGGACACATTGGTCACTGCAACTGCTACCGCAGCCTCCGCATCATATGTGCCGTCCTCGTTGGTCGCACTGGCGGTGATCGCATAGGCATCGGCAGCGTCATCGGCGTAGGTGTGAAGGACCGTCGCCGGGTTGCCGCTGATTGTCTCAGTTTCACCATCGCCCCAGTTGATGCGCCAACCGGTCACCGTGTCGTCACCGGGGTCAACCGCACTGAGCGCAAGGCTGTAGTCCGCGCCTTCGTCGACCGTCGCGGCACCGGCGATGCTCACCGTCGGCGCCCGGTCGGCAACCGTAACCTGAGCAGTAACAATTTCACTTGTCTCACCACCTGGATCCCCAACACGCAGGGCCACGGTATATGTATCATCATCTGCGTAGGTCCAAGTTGGTGTCTGCAGATCAATACCGTGCTTATCGGCGACAAAATCACCGCGGTAGTCAAAATCCCAGAAATAGGTTAAATCAGTCGAATCGATATCTGTGGCTTTTCCGGCAAAGGTAATGCTTTGGCCCTCGCTGCCGCTGAATAGCCGGCCGATGTCCGCTGTCGGTGCATCATTGACCGCCGTTACAATGAACTGCACTTCCCTTTCATCCGACAACCCGAAGGGATCGGCGGCTGTGAATGTGATGGTTTCTGAGCCGTACCAGTCCGGATGAGGGATGGTGATTGCAGCCGCATGGGAGACATCATCGATAGCGACTAAAAGCTCGATGCCGCCGCTATAAGTCCAGTCAATCTCTTCATCAATGTTGTTTGCATCCGTGACATAATCGTCAAGATCAATGGTAAGAAATAATTGACCTTCATCTACGGTCTGATTGCGGATAGCACTCACAACCGGCGCGGCATTGACGACCACGGTAAGCACGGCTTCGTCATTGGTGTTGTCCGTATCGGTCGGGCTGGAAGATTGCCGGCCGGCTTTGGTGACCATCTCCCCGGCAGTCTCTACCCCGTAGGCAACGACCAGGGTGGCCGTCTCTCCGAGGGCAAGATCGCCGACATCCCATTGACCGGTAAGCCAATCAAATGTCGCTTGGGCAGGCAAATGCGACTGATAGAACGATCCCCCCGGCGCCTCATAGGACACCGCAACCCCCCTTGCATCTTGTGGACCGTGGTTGGTTACCTCGATGGTAAATTCAAAATTTCCCCCCGGGTTAACGGTTGTCTTGTCGACGGATTGGATCACGGCGATATCGGCGGACAAACCGGTCACCCTCGTGGTGTCGGAATTATTGCCCCCGTCCGGATCGAATTTATCGAGGTTGACTATGTCGGCCGTGTTGTCCTGCTCGCCGATTCCCGCAACATCCACACGCATTTCCATAACCGCCAGGTCGCCGGCCATGATGATTCCCGGCAGCCAGACTTCGCTCTGACCATCGTAAGTGCCTTGTGATGGGCTGGCAGACTGCAGAATCAACCCGTCGGGCAGCAAGTCTTCGATTTCGATGTTGCCGGCGTTATCCGGTCCGTTGTTTCGAACCAGCAGGGTAAAAACAGCCTGTCCGTCAACGTCGACATCAGCATGGCTGGCCATTTTATGGATGGCCAGATCAGCAATAGATGGATGGTCATCCGAGTCCTGATTTATGACGATACTGGACCGGTTGTTGGTGGGATCCGGATCTGGTTGATCGCCGGTTGCCAGGGCAGCGGTCAAAACCGTTTCGACGTTGCTGTCGATGGTCAGCGTCAGCACAAGTTCGGCACCGGAACCGAAGACCAACTCACCGACGTCCCATAACCCGGATTCCGGGTAATAGTCGCCCTGGGAGGACGTACTGTTCACAAATGACAAATTGCCGGGCAGCATTTCTTCGATTTTTACTCCCGTGGCATCATCAGTGCCGTTGTTGGATACATTGAGCGCGACCGTGATGATTTCGTTGGTTGCGGCGGCTAACTTTTCGCTGTCCAGGGCCAACGCCAGATCTGATTGCGCCCCACCGTTGAGAATCAAGGCCGCCGAATTGTTGGAGCGGTCCGGGTCGTATTGATCAGCGGCCTTTACGGTTGCGATATTGAGGATTTTACCGCTCCGGGTGACTATTGCTCTTATCTTCAAGGCGGCCGTCTGGCCCGGCGCCAAAGCAGGCATATCCTCCATATCCCATATACCGCTCGCGTGATCATAGGCGTCATCAGAATCATCGTCGATAGGCGACAACCCGCCGGACAGCAGATCCAAAATATTAATCCCGGTAGCTTCCCGCGGACCTTTGTTGGTGACCGTGACGGTCAGATCAAGTTCGTCGTTAAAAGACGGGTTGGGATTGCTCACCGCCAGTTGAATCGCCAGATCCGCCAACTCGGCCGGATCTTCTCCATTTTCAAATTCTTCAAGATCAGATATGCCGTCACGGTCGAAGTCACCGCTGCCGTCACGATCAAGGCTGCCGAAGTGCTGTAATTCCCATTCATCGTCCAGATTATCGCCGTCCGTATCGGTAAACCCTTTGACCATGATCGTCGCCCGCCGGGTGGCATCCAGCAAACCGTCCGATGCCCGGTAAATGATCTGATAGACCCCGGCCTGTCCCGCAGTCGGCGTCCAGTCGAACACGCCCAGGCCGTCGCCTTCATCCACAAATGTTGCACCGACGGGCAATGGGGCAGCCGACAGCGCCGGCACCGTGCCATTGGGATCACTGGCTTCGACGATAAAGGATACCTGAGTATCTTCTTCCACGTCCTTGTCCGCGATGTATTGCAGCACCGGCGGCTGCGGGACGGCCGAAACATCTTCGAATTTAAGGGTGTAAGTGCCGGGGGAATTCACATCGAACAGGTTGAAGTGATATTGCCAGGGGTTGTCTCTGAACCGGGTGTGGGATAGCCAGGCATTTTCCGGTTTGATGATCTTGCCGTCGGAGCGCACGACCTCCCTGAGGACCTTTTGTCCGTTAAACGGATCGGGCAGCTTAACATACATGAAGCCGTCCGTCACCGGAGTTCGCAGGGTACGCGTATCGCCACCTTCGCCTATATTAGCCGACAAAGATTGATCGTGAACCTCCGGGTCCCCGCCGGACGCATCCTCAAGGCCGGTCGTTTCCGATTCATGGATGCGATACGCACTGCCGCCGTCGGTGGCCAGAAAATCGCGCACCGCATCCCGGCCGGGCAGATCCACCAGGACATCGCGCACCAGCGTATGGGTATTGACTTCCTGAATAAGGGACGTCAGCTCACCACCAAGCTCATCGGAGTGTGAATAGTCGGCCGTTAATGAGACAAATTGGCCCGACAGGGTGCAGGTCATGGTCCAGCGGGCCACACCCGAACCGGTAGGCGCAATATCGCCAAAATCCACCAGCATGCTGTCGCCGGCCGCCTGGCCGTTGACTTCGCTGCCTTCGATGGCAAATCCGATCAACAGCCCCTGAGCGTTTTCCTTGATCCGGGGCTGGGCGGACTCAATTTTCAAATTGCGGGCCACACCGTGACCGTTGTTTTTAACCCGTACGCCCAAAGAAAACGGCTCGATCGGTTCGACCGAATTTTCGGTCAACGGATCATCACCATAAACATCGGAGGGCAGGAAATAGTCCAAAGTGATTTCAGGCATGGGTTTGACAAGGATGTAATCGGGGATCACTTCAGTGACCTTTGGCTCGCCGCCAATGGTGTAGGTCAATTTAGCACCGACATAATAGAGTGTGCCGGATTCCAGGCCATTGGAGGAGCCCGGGGATGGGATAATCAGCCAATGGATGTCAGCGGATGTGGACGGATTTACGGTTCCGGTGCCGTCGACATTATCGATATTTTCCAACGAGTCCTGGACCGGGCGGATAAAAAACATTGCGTCGGTATTATCAGGATCTGAACTGGCGACAACCGGATTGCCGTCCTCATCGGCAAAGGATACGTCGACTTTTACATTGTCCAGGCTGATGTTGGACAGACCGTTGTTGATGCGCATGTGGGCATCAAACGCCTGGCGCTCCAGGGTCAGCTCCTGCTTGATTTGGATCTTAACCCGGGCGCAGACCGTGCCCGCCGCTAATGAAACGGCCGGACCCGCCAACAGCAATCCGGCCAAGAAAATGCAACAGACCACCTTACGGCAATTATATGAAAATGCCTTGCCCATTTCCCCCTCCGAAATTGGGAAGCAGATGACGGATGACTCGACTGCGCTCACCGAGCTTGGGGCTTCGCCCCTTAGGGCTTGGGGCTTGGGGCTTCGCTCTTCGAGCTACGACCCCACACGTCGCTCTTCGAGCTACGACCCCACACGTCGCTTTCAGCTACGACCCAACACGTCGGGCTACGACCCCGCAAGACGCCGAGGCACGCAGAAGTCAGATGTCAGAGGGCAGAAAAACCCCGGGATTAATTGATATTAGACAGTTACCAACTCAGTTTTGCGCAAATTGTGCAAAACATTTGTTGGCATCTTTGTAAAGAACTAACAAACATGCATTTACAAGGATTTGAATTGAATTCAACTTTGTCACGACCGAAATTTTGTTTGAGACATTTGAATTTTGGAATTTAGGATTTGTTTCGAATTTCGAATTTCGATTTTCGAGTTTCGTATTTCCGGTTTATCCGGGTTAGGTATTGCTTATTGGGTTTAAGAGTCGGGCATCATCGATGATCCTAATCCGAACGGTATCTTTGGTCCATTAAGCTTTAACCACAAACCTTTAACCTTGGTCCTTTCCCCTTAGCATAGGATGATCCACCCAAACGAATCCAATGCCGTCCACAATTAGATTTACGACACAAATCCCAGCCCTTTGCATGAATACTCACCCAGCTATCAAATTGAATTTCGTAACAATTCCATCTTCGAACAATGGTGGGTTTATTTAGCCGTTAATAAGTCGATAGATATGTAGTAATTGCTTCTTTTATTTCCATTTCATCATAAAGGCAAGAACAATTCAAAATTTTTACAATGATTTACATAGATTTACACTATTTTACAATTTGCTTTATCAGCTTATGGAACTACAAATAAATAAACCAGATTATTGAAGTCGGAAGTCGGAAGTCGGAATGAATAGAAGACAGATTCTTGAAGTCGGATGTGGGGTCCTTCGTCGTCCGATAGAGCGGTATTTTGCCGCGGCTAAAGATACGGAATTCGGAAAGATTGAAAGACCGTTGTCAGATGGCAAATGGAACCAGTGACTAGTGAATGGTGACAAGTGACCAGAAACCAGATTCCAACATCCATAATCAAGGATACAGTATCATAAATCGAGCATCCAGTATCGAGAATCCAGAATCAAGCATCCAGTATCGAGAATCCAGCATCTAATACCCAGAAACCACATTAAAATAATAATTTGTAATGAAAATCGGCGATATGAACAATTCGGCAAAATCCGTATATGAGGAGATCACCGTATTTGGTGAGGCCCGGTTCGATTTCTTGGATTTAACAATCGAAGGCCCCGCGGCCATGGAAACCGATGCTGCGAGGCTGCAGCCGATTCTTGACAACTACAGGATGTCGGTAACCGGGCACTCGGATCCTTGCCTAGCGTATGCCTATCCAATTCAATCCATCCGGGACGCCTGTCTCAGGGAACTGGAGCGTTGTGCGAAAATTTTTTCCGCTCTGGGAGCCGACGTGATGAATATCCACCCCTGCTATTTCTGTCCGCCGGCCATGCGCAATAATATTGTCGATCTCAATATCGAAGCTTTGCGACCCGTCGCAGAGATGGCAGCCTCCCATGGACTTTCGATTGTTTTTGAAAACTTCAAAGCGCCTTTTGACCGGGTAAACATCATCGAAATGATCATACCGGTAAATAAAACAAAAAGGCAGTCAAAGATTAAACTCCAGCTGCCTTCGCCAATATTTAATATTTAAGATGCGACGCTGATCTTTTCCCTCGTCCTAATTCATATTGCGAACAAGAATGATAAAGAGGTTACCATGGTAATCCCTTTAATACGAGATAACCAGATAGGAATAGAGAAAATACAATGTGAAATAAAACTATGGACCAAAAGAGTTCGGGGTTTTCCTGTTTTTTGATACTCTTTGGAATTCCTGAAATAATAGTCTCATTTGTCCATAATGCCATAACAATATTGCTCATGAATAACGGTAAAAATGAAACAGCTAAAATTCGTAGATCTTGATTTTGTTTATCTTCCAAACTTTGATAGACGACAACGCCTATACCCGAAAAAGCTATTGCTACCATAATTAAGTCAATTATATTGCGCACATTCTTTTTGTGAGTCATTTTCATAATGAACGAATGATTATTCAGTCATAGGAAAAGGCAAAAGGGTCGCGTCTTCATTCCTGAGGAAAAGGAAAAGAGGAAAAGGAAAAGGGGTCGCGTCTTCATTATTGACAGGGAGTGAAGAATGAAGACGCGACCTCTTTGTTCTAGGATGCGACCCTCATCTTTTCCTCTCCCCCATTAGTCTGATTTCTCTGACAACCCGGATATTCTTATTGTATTCGAAACGGCTTTGTTGACCTTTGAAATCTTAGAGCCTTATCCAATTTCCGGGGTCATCATAATAAAATTCCTAAGGGTCGAAAGGGGTCGCGTCTTCATTCTTGACAGAGAGTGAAGAATGAAGACGCGACCCCTTTGTTCTACACATTTGTTTTATTCACTATTCAAGCTTTGACCCTCATAGATTTTTAATGATTGAAAAACAATGTACGTCTGTGTGCGCGTTTATCCTGAGCTTGCCGAAGGGGGCTGCAGACCTTGAGGGACAGGTCTTCCGCTGCCTGCGCTCGCAGCCGGTCTGATTTAATATCCCCCGCCCGCCCTCCAAAAAACAAGGAAGCCGCTTGTCTATTTTATTGGCCCTGGCTGTCATGCTAAATGCAGTTCTTACATAATCTACCGTTATCAGACAGAGCAATCTATTTTAAAAAAAATTCTAAGGTGCGCCGTCTGATAACGCGAGTTTATGTAACCAGTAAAGCATTTAGCATGCCAGGCAGCGCCAAAAACAAAGGTAAGCGGCTGGCTGATTTAATATCTATTCCCGCCCGCCTCCCCTGATAAGGATCAGATCATTTTATTCCGGCAATGAAAGAAAAAAGGCCAAAGAAGGTGTGCTCTCTTTCGCCCTTATTTCTTGCTCTTTGATAGAACCTTAAAATTTTATGGACGTCCCCTAATACGTCCCCTTAGCCTTTTTTTTAGTATATAGTTCCGTTTTTTAAAGTTTTCTAAGATAATATCAAATGCTTGGCTTGGTCCGACCCCAATAGAACTTTGTCAACTATTCTTCCAGGTTCAAAGGGTCACTCCATATTGGTTAGTATCTTTACCAAATTTTCATCTGACTTTTCTATTGCTATATCCAGTGGGGTGTTACCTTTTTTATCTGGTTCATTAATTTTAGCACCAGCTTTCAACAACAAATTTGCTGTTTCAGCATTCCCTCTTCTCACTGCAAGATGCAAAGGGGTTTGATTGTCAATCATTTTCGCATTCACGTTTGCGTTTTTATCGAGTAAGTATTTGACTATACCAATATTTTCAAATTTTAAGCCTGCAGCTATATGAAGAGGTGTATAATCCCAAATTCCCTTTTTATTAACGTCCGCACCATTGTTAACTAGAAGTTCTACCAGTATTAGATGACTCTCAGCAGTTGCTATTAGTAATGGTGTATATTCTTGTTCATTGAGCTCATTAACATATTCAGGATTTTTTTTGATCTGGCTTTCTACGTTTTCGATATCTCCAAGATAGACAGATAGATGAAATTCATCATTCGGAATGGGTATAAAACCACAAGCTAAACTGAGGTCATTTATGTCATAAATTTTATATTCTTTAGCTTCAGTGATCTTTGTTTTAAAAACATCTAAACCATTTACACTGTTTGTTTTTAAAAAACCGATTGTTGTTTCACTACTCTTTTCACAGGCTTTACAACTGTTAAGTTCTTTTTCATCTAAAATTACAAAATACCTGAACTGTCTATTTTTAGCTATCTGAGCATAACTGCATAATGATGTCATAATAGAAGCCATATAAGTTCCTCTATTAAAAACATGTGTCCTGACTACAGACATCTGATCATTATGCTCTATTTCATTTATCTTTATATTGATATTTTTTTCACCCAAAATTTCTGTATCAAGTGAAAAAAAATTGTTTTCAGTTGCATCAGTTATAGAAATTGACAGTACACATGTTATAGCGACAATAATCAGAATAAATGAAAAATTTTTTAGTTTAATAAAGGTCAACTTTTTATAAGATGTCATTACTTATAGCCCAAAAGAAGTTTTAAATAATTTTATCTATTTTTTACGCCAAGAATCGATATACTCTTCGCCTTCCAAATCTTTTTCACATTTACAATTATATGATCTTGCAGATGAATCCCAACTCCTTTGCGCTGTTTCGCTGTTCATTGCCTCATCGCAAAATATTTCTGCAACCCAATAACACTGTGGCAACGAACATTCATTCTTAACACAAGTACAAAATTCCGTATCACAATCTTCTTTTTCTTTAGAGCACTGACCATTTAATCCGTCGTAGCAATCATCGTGCTTTTCACAGCATTCACCAAAGCCTAAATCAGGAACGATAAGATCGCCGAAAGTTCCAGGACCACAATCTAAACCTAGACGGTCTACATATTTCGATGGATTGTTTAAGCCGTATGAATATGCCATAAACTTTTGAGGATATTTTAATATCATTTTTAAGCTGAAAGGTATTTCTACGGGAAGACGTAAAATTGGATCATATTTGGTATATCTACCTATTTGTGGATCATAAAACCGATAATAATTATAGTGCAATCCCGTCTCAGCATCAAAGTACTGCCCCGGATATCTGAGATTATTTGTGGCGGTAGAGGATGAATCGACATCCGCTTCCCCAAAAGAAGAGTACTTGGCGGACCAGACGACAGCCCCGTTGACAGCAGTTAACTTCTGCGGAGTGCCTAGGTGGTCATTTTGGTAGAAGTAATATTGATCGCCCACCTTCATAAACAAGGGATCAGTACTCCAAATCGATCCGGGCGTATAGCCATAGGACTTAATGACATTGCCCCCTGCGTCAACTTCACCAACCAATCCCTCATCTGCATAGAAAAAGTTTGTCCTGACTCCGCCGACTTCCTTCCAAAGCCGCCTGCCAAATGGATCATAGTAGTATGAAGCTGTCAAAGAACCGGAACCGTCCTCAACTCTTTCCAGACGATCTTCTATGTTGAAAATGTAATTTGTAAACTGACCGGCCTCAGTCTTTTTGATCAGGTTGCCGTTGTTATCGTACTCATAATTTACGCCGGCATAAGCCTGAAGCTCGTTATTATCATTGTAGCTCCAGTTTCCTGCCACACCTTCTGCCGTCAGCCGGTTGCC
>Ga0049117_10000142_pt1 | contig 36012 bp, 28 predicted proteins | sample WorMetHERISLAND1_2_FD_55105 | JGI IMG/M metagenome (GOLD analysis project Ga0049117, IMG submission 55105) | Marine gutless worms symbiont microbial communities from Max Planck institute for Marine Microbiology, Germany - Olavius geniculatus... | ecosystem: Host-associated > Annelida >...
ATATATCCCGAGGATTATCTTACAGGCACGATCAGCAGTCTTAAGGTCTACGGACGATCGTTAAGCGATACTCAGGTGAATTCAATATTTAGCACCGGTGACAGTGTGATCGTTTCAAACGAAACAAAGGCTGATGAAGAATGGAGCGTTGCTGCAACTCCCATCGATGAACTCGGTTTGGCCGGGAATGCCGTCGGTTCCGATCACACTGGCATTATTGCGAATGCGCCACCAACGGTCGATGCCGGCGGTCCATATTACTCATACCTCGGCTTTGGAGTCACCTTCGATGCATCCGGCTCGTCCGATCCTGAAAATGATATCTTACAATACAGATGGGATTTCGAAACAGATGGGATTTGGGATACGACCTGGTCCACGGAGCCAACTGCAATACATACATTCTACACCGAGTTTTCCGGATTGGCTACCCTCGAGGTGTACGACGGAAATAATTATGCCGCCACTCAGGTGGAGGTTAATGCCAGGAATCTGGCTATTGTGGAACTCATTTCAAGCGAAGGAAATCCGATCGCGGGTGCCGGCGTCAAGTATTACTCATCCGGCTGGAAGACCTTTGGTACCACAGGTGCTGACGGTCGGGCTTCGATGGTGCTTTCTCCAGGCACATACAAGTTCAGGATAATATATGGAGGCGGTCATCAAGACATCGTCCGGAATATAGGGTATGACTCGCTGGTCACTTTCCAGACGACCAAGGTCCAGGTAGAGCTACTTGACAGTGAAGGAAACGCCATGGTCGACGGAGCTGTGAGCTACTACGCATCGGGCTGGAAGACCTTCGGGATAGGTCTGACCGGGCATACAGGCATTGTAGAGGATGAGTTATTGCCATCCACCTATCGTGTAAGGATGGCCTATGGAGGTGGATCCAGGGACCTTACCCAGGATATCAGAAAAAATCCGGTTTATAAATTTGAAACGGTAAAAGCCACTGTTTTATTTACAGATAGTGAAGGGATCACGACAATTGAAGGGGCAACGGTCAAATACTACGCATCAGGATGGAAGATCTTCGGCAGTGGGACCACGGGACCTGATGGAAAGGTCACAATGGAGCTCCTTCCTCAAACTTACAAGGTGAGGCTTTTCAACGGTGGCGCCAGCTTGGACCTTGCCCAGGATATCTCCATCCACTCACAATACCATTTTAAAACAACGGGAGTGACGGTTGTGATCACTGAAAGTGATGGAATAACGCCAATCTCCGGAGCTTTGGTCAAGTATTATGCCTCAGGCTGGAAGACCTTCGGAAACGGAACCACAGGATCCGATGGAAAGGCGGAGGCAGGCTTAATGCCGGGGACTTATAAGATCAGATTATACTATAGAGGAGCCTCACAAGATCTTACACAGGATATCACGACTAATCCCATTTACAATTTCCAAACCATCAAATCAGAAGTCCAATTCACAGAGAGCGATGGTGCAACAGGCATCGAAGGGGCTTCTCTCAAGTATTACGCATCCGGTTGGAAGAGCTACAGTTCCGGAAGCACAGATTCCACTGGAAAGGCATCCATGGAGCTACTTGCCGGCTCATATAAAGTTAGATTGACATACGGGGGAGCCTCCGAGGACCTTAACCAGGATATAACGACAGATCCGATATACAACTTCTCGACGATCCAGGCGAAGGTAAAGTTCACCATGAACGACGGGACCACACCAATTATGGGCGCCACGGTTAGGTACTATGCATCCGGTTGGAAGACCTTTGGAACCGGAACCACGGATGCCAATGGAGAAATCACCATGGAGACCATGCCGCTGACTTTCAAAATAAGACTCACATACCGGGGAGCCTCTGAGGACATCACCCGGGACTTAAGCGATGAACCTTTGGTCCATTTCCAGACGACTCCCCTAGAGGTCTTTTTCACGCAAAGCGATGGATTGACACCCATTCCGGGAGCTACAGTAAAGTTTTACGCATCTGGATGGAAGACACTTGGTAGCGGTGTAACAGACTCATTCGGAAAAGTATCCGAGGAGCTACTTGCAGCCACCTACCGAGTGAGACTCACATACATGGGCGCTTCAGAGACAAAGAAAGAATCCATTTCAGGTCCGGGGATCGATTTCCATTTCAAAACAATGAGTGTCCAGATAGTGGTCCTTGATGCTGACGGCAATCCGAAGGAGAATACTCAAATATCCTATTATGCCTCCGGTTGGAAGACGCTTGGCGTGACGAGATCCGATGGGGCCTTAACCGTTGAGCTAATAGGCAAAACCTATACATTCAAGGCAGTCGATGGTAGACTATCGTTGAGACTAAAACAGAACCTGCTCGTCAACAGTATGATCACATTTCGGTTTGCTTGACACTCATTGTGAGGAGATAGGAACTTGCTTGATTGCCGGAAATTTAGATAGTTACAAATATTTTGCGCTTTTTGCGTAATATATTATTTGTAACTATCTCTTTTATTGCAATCCGGCTGCAAATTTTCATCATAAATCTTCGATACACGATCATCCGATATCCGGACGGCACCCACATGATAATCTGGCGCTGCAGCGTCTCGAAGGGAACCGTATAAAGCTTCGATTCCAGCTGGAAATTTGAAAGCTGCGCTACTAAATCGCCGATTTTTGTATCCGCAGCGTCGATTATTTGCAGCTGATTGCGAACGTGCACAAAATCCACCCTGCTGCGATCCATCGGCATCACGTCGCTATCAGTTAGCACGAGATCTGCTCTCTGACATCAAAGCGCCTTTTTATCTGATCCCCGGCAACCATGATCAAAAAGACCATCTGGTGCAAGCATTCAGCACTCACCGCTATCTGTTGAAAGGGGGGTGCGGCAAGGAAGGCAAATATTTATACTATGTGATCAATGGCTACCCGGTGCGTCTGATGGGAATCGACACGGTGACACCCGGCCTGCACGGTGGCGGCATCGGACCTGATCGGGTCTTCTTGATCATTGCCGCTGACTATCACATTCGGTGCATAGGTGACCGCGCTACACAACCTGCGCGCGCAGGTGGTGGCAGATTTCATCGAATTGCCCCGGATAGGTATCCAGAATTTCGCTCACTTTGCGCTGCACGATCATCTTGCGGTTTTCATCCTGCATATCATCCATTTTCCGGTAGTATCCGAGGCGTTTTCCCAACGTGAAATTCTTTCGATCATCTTCGGGCATGGAGAGATAGCGATCCATGATGGCCAGCAGCCTGGGCTTGTCGTCGGGAAGTCGGCCGCGGGCCTCCATGAGCAGATCGACACCGTGATGATTGACATAGTAGCTGGTGACGCCGTCCAGACTGTCAATCAAAAGACGCTGTTCCTCAATCAGGTTTTTTTCGGTCTGCAGCTCGAATTTCCCCTCCCGCAGCTGTTTTTCCAGACCTGAGCCTTTTTTTACGCCGATAGTCAGAACACGGATGAAATCAGGATTAATCCGATTTAATACCCCGGCCGTCTCCACCGCATGCTCCTGCCACATGGCTGTTCCCCCCAACCCTAAAATGATGAATTGCGAAAGTTCCATCCCGGCCTCTTTGGCCATTCCGGCAGCTTTGATGTGGTCGGCGGAGGTGATACCTTTTTTGATATTTTTTAGCACTGAATCAGATCCCGATTCCATGCCGCAATACAGCAAATTCAGACCCGCTTCACAGATTGCTTTTATTTCACGGGGGCTTTTTCTGATCATCGTCTGGGAACGGCCGTAGCTGCTCACCTTTTTCAGCGTAGGAAAATACTGCTTGAGAAACGCCAGGATTTCGAGCAACTCCTCGGTTTTCATTATGAAGCTGTCGCCATCCTGAAGAAAGCAAGATTGAAACGGATGTCCGCCAAAGTACTCTGCTGCCGCAGCGATGTCCTTTTTAATATCATCAACCGGGCGCTTGGAAAAGCGCATACTCCTGTAATTGACGCAAAATTCGCATTTGTTCCAAGGGCAGCCGCGGGTGGTGCGGATTAAAAGACTGTCTGCTTCGTCAACGGGACGAATAGGGCCCAGTTCATAGGGCAAAGATTCCATGGTTGTACCTTTCATTTCGGATAAACAAGCAGGACAAGCCGGAGCTGAAAATTGAAATCTTGAGTTCCGGCCCGGCGGGATTCATTCAGCCAATTAAGTCTTTTGGGCCCAGGACTTGTTCAGTGATGATATGAATGCCGGCCAGGTCCTGACCTTATTTTGTCTCTGTTGAAACCGGAATAGTCTCGAAAAAAGTAGACAAGGTCAAGTGCAAAATTTCGAGAGACAGTGTTAAACGCTCATCAGTGATTGACCACATGCATTTAATCAACAAACAAGACGCGACACCCAATTTCATATATCTGGAACTTAAATTAAGAACAATCAGCATCTTGCGATGGGCGTTCCCAAACGCTTTGCGGCGATTCGTTGATCTACAGGTCCCAAACCCGAATTAGGGCTACAAGGATTAAAAAGCAGAATGATCAAAGCCTGGGCAAGTCATTTTTCAAAAGAACGAGGCCCATTGTGCTTTTACGTTAAAGCTATTGACAAACTTCCCTGGGTCCTTGTAAAAAAACGCATATCCATTCTGCTGATTAACTTCAGATCACGATCAGATGCCAGCCAGCAGGAGAAAGATGAATTACACAGATCGTCGACAATATGAACAATTATTCATAGCAATGATCGGTATTATGTTGGTCCTATCTTTGGCTGTTTATCTCTATTATGAAAATAGACTACCTAAAATATATTTGGATGAAAACGTCAGCAAAAAAATTTTATTTCAAATTTTGTCCGATGAATCAGAAACAAGCCCGCCAGCTCAGCCCTTCTTCGATCAAAAAAAATGTCAAATTGCTGTGATCCGTTACATGGCAAAGCCTGATTTTAGAAGCTCTGATTTTATTGCACAGGTGACGGACACCGATTCAAGGCTTGAGATTTTCCAGGTCGATGAAAATAAGCTTTATTTTTCCCATCCGATCAGTGGTTTTTCTCAGGATATAACCTTTTCCGCCATTTCTAATAATCCAGCTAAGGTGGAGCTTGGAATATTGAATGACGATGAGAGTATTCAAATTGACCGCTACATATTTAATAGGCCCCAAAGTGTTATTTTTAGTTTGTCCGCCTCGGATCTTAAATTCGATAAAAAAGAATACTATCTTGCCGAAACGACCTATCCAAATTTCAAGATAGGTCTAACAGCTATCGATAAGGATTACAAAATTCAATATCTTCAAAAGCCGGGTGATTATCAAAAATTTTTAATGTATCAGATGGGACTGCCCTCAGGTTCGATTAGTCATAGTTTTTTTTCTCAATTTCCTCTGGGAGATTTGTTTTTGTCATTGGTATTTATTAATTTGAATTTGTTTCGAGTTTCGTGCTTCGAATTTCGGATTTAAATAGTTGGGCTAGTAGTCTTCGCTCCTTCCAGGGCGCTTCCTGAGGCCTCCCGCTCAGCGAGAGGAGCGTTCACTTATCTTTGCATTCTATGCAACTCTACCGGTGAATCAATTTATTTTCAGAACATCTTTGATTAATACGTCACTGTTTTTAAGGAACTATGTACTCAGGGTAGATGTTTTATCCCGGTCTCAAGGGCCCAGGTCCATGAAAAAGCTTGGTCTCGCTTGCAGGGAATAATTGTCAATGGAAAGGAGGTTTGTAATGAAGACTTGTAGGTATCTAATTGGACTACTGGTTTTTCCGATTGTTTTGCTTATGGCATCATGCCAGACGACACCCTTACCACCTGGTATGGGTGACGCCCAGTGCGGAGATGTTGCGGAAAAGGGCTATATTAATATACTGACTATCAACCTGCTTTTCTCTGAAGTTGATGATCGGAATAAACGATTGAAGGCCGTGGCCGACTTTGCTGCAGAGAATGATGTGGATGTTTTATTGCTTCAGGAAGTGGTTAATGGTGTTCTGGTAAAAACGGATAACAGCGCCCAGGATCTTAGAGATTTTCTAAGCAGCAGACATAGCCTGGGCTACAACATACAGACGGCTTTTGAAATCGGTCTGCCGGGTTTGTTAAGCGTGGCAAATGCCATCTTGAGCCGTTGCGAATTTCGGTATAGCCTTGTTCAACGTTTACCCAAAACCCCTGAAATCGAATTTAAAGGTCATATTATCGAAGTATCGCGCAACGTTCTGCTGTCGCGGCTGGAAATTCCGGGCTTTGGTAAAATTAATGTCTACAATACCCATTTGTGCGCCGGCTGCGAAGAATTCGAACGCGCAGAACAGATTGATGTATTGTTGAAGTTTACAAATGACATGGAAGAAAATACGGGAGGCCAATACCCAACGATATTGGGAGGCGATTTTAACTTCGACAGGTTCAGAAATGGTGGTGAACAAAGATTTCAATATGAAGAGATTGTTGACTCAGGCTTTGGCGACGCCTACGCTGAGTATATAATAGCCGTGTCCGGCGGCCAGGAAACACTAGACACGCTTTGTGAAGATGAAGATAATGCAGACACGCACTGTACGACCGGAGTATCCGAACTCAATGGCCCTAAATCCAGGCGAAAGGACTATGTCTTTACGAAGGGCTTCGCTGATGTTCGTCTGAGCAAGGTCGTCTTCAACACTTTGGTGAATCCGGACGAGCCCACTGTATCCGATCACGCCGGTGTTTTCGTCAGGTTGGGACTACCAATGAGCCGTTGATCGATAGAATTGCAATCCGGATTCGAATGACGAGCGCAAGAGGCTTCAAGTTAATTAAAAACAACTTGATTTTTTCCCTTCGATTTGGCGATGTACAGATTCTCATCTGCTCTGTTGAGAAATTCCGATACTTTCTCTTTTGGCTGTAACTGGCTGACCCCGATACTGACGGTAACTAAACAGCTCGTATCCGGCTTTATAGGAAATGGTGTCGCTTCCATTTCTGTGCGAATTCTCTCTGCGACATGAACGGCACCCGGGCCGTCCGTTTCCGGCAAGATAATCGCAAATTCCTCACCGCCATAGCGGTAGCCGGTATCCGCCTCTCGTAACGCGTTGCGGATCACTGCGCCGGTTTTGGCGAGTACCTTGTCCCCGGTCAAATGCCCAAAATCATCATTGAATTTTTTGAAATCATCGATATCAACCATAAATAAAGCTAAAGGGCGTTGATACCGATAGGCCCGCTCAATTTCCTGCTGCATGCGGGCATGGAAATGTCTGGAGTTGTATAGCTTCGTAAGCCCGTCAGTTATGCTTAACGCCCTGTATCTTTTTTCGCTTTCACGAAGCTTCTCCTCAGCCCGCTTGCGATTTGATATATCACGCACGATACCGAAAGAATGCCATTCTCCCTGCAGTTTGAGAGCCGATAACGAAAGTTCGATGGGGAATTCGGTTTTATCCCTTCTCAATGCAACAAATTCAAGAGTCTTGCCGACTCCGCCACCTGTTCCTGTTTCTTTAAAGATTTTAAATTTTTTTTTGAAATCTTCATGATATCTTTCGGGTGCCAGAAGATTATGGAGATCCTGACCAATAGCCTTGTCGGCACTGTAGCCAAAAACTCTTTCGGCTGCCGGATTCCAATACGCTATCTGGCCTTTTCCATTCATCATGATAAACGCGTCCTGGGCTGAAGCGCTAATGCTGCGAAATTTTAATTCACTTTCCATCAGGGCCTGCTCAATGCGACGCTGCACCGTGATATCACGGCTGAAAAAAGCGAGACTTTGTATTTTCCCACGTCTGCAAAACACCGGGTATAGGGTATTTGAAAAAATGGTTTCGTCATCGTCATCTTCAAAATGAAGGGGATCTCCGGTTTCAAGAACCTGCTCCACCTTCGCTTTTCTGGACCCGGCTAAACCATGTGACAGGATATCAAATAGATTTTTACGCACCAGATTGACATCGTGCGTCGCAAATTGCTTTACAGCATTCTCATTGATGGCCAGGATTCCGCCTTGCGTATCGATGAGTATCGCCGAGTCGGTCGTGGCATTCAGAAGCGCGCGGGCGGTTTCCTCCGCTTGATGTAAAAAGTCCTGAATATTACCGCATGCGGCAACCTCGTGCTTTAAAGCATTGACTAATTTTTCCAATTCTTCGTAGGTGGGTTTAGTGGTCATGAACCTATCCCATTAGACAATCGATTGAAGTTTGTCCACAAATGTGCTTAAACCAGGGTCTTGGCAGCTCGCACCAGCGTTTCATTGTCGACCTCCAATCCCGGGCAGGCGTTCCGAATAGCCGTCAGCGTCGTTGCAATTGCGGCCGGCGCCAGCGATTCTGCCCCGGCATCGTTTCTCGGGTGAACGTGCAGAGAGACCGCTCCCGCTGCCCGGACCCGACGCGCATCATGGGCGAGGTCATCGGGGGATATGGGTACGGCTGAATTATCAGTCACGGTTCGACTGACGTTGAGACATGCTTGAAGCCACATGGATTCCTCTCATTAAATTTTTGATTTGCAAGCATTCCATTTTTTGAAATTTGGGGGCTACAGAACTCAAGAAATTCGGTCGTTCGCAAACGCTTTGACGATTTCACAAAGCAGGTGCAGGTTGGGGACAATACTGTCCAATTCAATGTATTCGTCTTCACTGTGGACAGAGCCGCCGCGAACTCCCATGGCATCAATGGTGGGAATGCCCAATGCTGCGGTGTAGTTGCCGTCGGAACAGCCGCCGGTGGAAGTCAATGTCATCTCAATTCCGATCGACTCGCCGATATCGGCGATCTGCTTCCAGTACTGCGTCGTTTTTTCAGACGGCGCCATGGGTGGTCGATTGATGCCGCCGTTTACTTCCAGGCGAATCCCCGGGTTATGAATGTTGCGACGGAGGGCCTGAAAACCTTCCTCGATTCTTGCGGCATCAGCGGCATCGGCGATGCGCACATCCACACTGGCCCTGGCATAGTCGGGAATGACATTGTCGGCGGTGCCGCCTTCAATGACGGTGACATTGACCGAGGTGCCCAGATCGGGACGGTCCAATTCCCTGACAGCCAGAATTTGATGAGCCAGCTCTATGACGGCATTGGCGCCGTCTTCCGGCGCGGCCCCGGCGTGGGCCGCTTTGCCGTGGCAGACGACATCGAAATTCCCGCCGCCCTTGCGGTGCAGTATCCGCTCGCCGGTAGTTCGCCAGGGCTCGAACACGAAAACACAGCGGCTTTGAGCTGCGAGACCTTCATACCAGGGGCGGGAATCGCGCGATCCGATTTCTTCGTCGCTGTTAAAAGCCATCGCGATGGCGATATCATCGGTCAATCCGTTGTCCTGCAAAATTTCGGCTATATGCAGCATGGTCACCAGGCCCCCTTTCATATCGCAGACTCCCGGGCCGTAGGCCCGTTTTTCGTCCCGGGTAAACGGCCGGGCGACTGCCGTCCCCTGGCCAAACACCGTATCCATATGACCGATGAACAGCAGATCGAAAGCCGAATCGCCTCCGGCATGAGTCCTGTTGGCAACCTCCAGGCACGGTACCTTGCCGTCGCCAAACGTATGGCTGGTGGTCTTCCATCCGATCTTGGCAAAACGGTCGCGGAAAAAAGTCCTCACAGCTTCCAGTCCGGTTACATACCTGCTGCCGCTGTCGATATTGACGACGGTTTCCAAATCATCGACAAAATTTTCAAACCTTTTTTCGATATGCTCGCGCATGACGATATTCTCCTGTCGTTCTTCCGGCTGCCAGTTGGATTGATTTTGAAACGATATTTACCTTGCCGTCATAGACTAGTGAATAAATTTGTACCTTCCAGCAGCCGATCCCGCTGAAGGACTATGAATACGACCAAATCGATCCGGATACAGCTAATTGTCCAGTGAAATAGGTGGGCTACTGCTTGTTCCATCTGATTAGCGCTGCCTTTCGAGCTTTGTTTTTTTCGGACGGACTCAGTTTCCAGTTGCCCTTATAGACCCCGCCTTCCCAGTCGCCGTACATGGGGTTGGGCAGCACAATGAATTTAGAGCCGAATTGATCTTTTACCTGTTCAACGGCGGCTGCCCGGTCATCCAAATTTTTTTTCCTGAAGATGTTATCAAAATCGTTTAAGTTGTCTCCCATCAGCAGGACAATTCGGTGTTCCTTTCGAACGATCTCCCGCCTCGGTTCTTTATCCGAGGTCTTTTCCCTCAATAGCATACGGTCGTCTGTGACCTGCGGAAATCCCAGGGCTTTCAGGTTTTTCATGGTGCCTGCTTTATATTTTACTTTCCGGTTTGATAGATAAAATACATCGCCGCCCTTACTGACCACATACTTCAGAAAATCGACTGCACCGGGAAGGGCTTTTGCTATACCGGCATTGCACCAATCCCCCCAGCCGGTGGGATAACCGAAGTTGTTATCGACAATTCCGGCTTCATAGGGGCTGTTATCCAGAACCGTATCATCGATATCGACGATGACAGCCCTTTTCTTGCCGGTTGTGCCTTTCTGAAGGTCAACATCAAACATCATTTTTGCAACATTGTAAGCCTGGTAAGAGAGAGCTCGGAATTCCGCGGATCTTTGGATCCACAAGGTTGCCATTACCAGTTGCTCATTGAGATCTTTTACGGTGTATTCCTGAGCGCGCGCGTTGCCCGTAAGGGAGACAGCCAGAAATCCTGCTCCCAGAAAAAGAACCAACAATAAACTTTTAGAGCGCTTTTTTTTCACGTTACCCCTCCTTTTGATTGATTGGTTTCATGCAACTGTTTCCCCACAGAGAATTTCAAAACTACTATAGAGTATATTACCACTTATTCCATGCGGCGCAACCCAAATCAGCGTTGGGTTTGGAGAGGATCGGGTTACAGCAGAGGACACCCGGGACGCTCACAAAATTATAAGGCTTTGTTTGTGCTGCTGACAAAGTTATAATTTTATGGGCGTCCCTAAAGTACTTTAGAGGTAGTACCTCAATTTATCCCTTAGTTCTCTATTTATAGAGAAGTACATTTATGAATGTTGAGCCAAGGCGCAGTGTGAGAAATTAGAATATGGAACTGTAATATATTGTCAAATAAAGAAAAATATAATTAAATAATATAAAATATAAAATAAAATTGTTAACATCTAAAAACTAGTGTAACTTACTGTAAATATTGTTAAAAAATTTTATTTTTTTAAAATAATTCTTGACTTGACTAGATGCATTGAGTATTTATACCTTTAACTTCGTTCTCTAGTCACTTTTGAACCATCCTTCATAAACTTGAAAATCTGAATCATTGTTAAAGTAATGACTCAGACAGAATCACATCGCTTCAATAGTTGTGCTCATTGATCGCAGACATAGGACTTTGGCCGCGGCAGCGAATCCGATATTTGAAACTAATAGACTGATTGCTAATCGAATGTGTTAGAGAGTGCTAATATTTATAGATGCTTAGCCGAGCATAACCCCTTAACCCATGACAAAAATTAAAATCGAAATTTAACTTACGCCCTGGCTGCGGCAGGATTATAAGTCTATATGAAATATTTGCAGTATGCCTTATGTGGGGAGTGCCTCGCTATAGCATGACATGCAACGGTCTTAGACAGTTAGCCTGAAATAAGCCCTCCACCTCTGGTGGAGGACCCGAATAGGTTCTACCGATCCGGTGAGAAACAGCCGACCATTTGCAAATTCGAAATACAATTTAGAACGCAGATTTTCGCAGATGCATGCAGATTTTAAAATCAATTAACTCCATCGCCTTTTGCGAAAAAAAAAGTTAATTACACTCGCAGACTTTGCTGCATTGCTTCTTCAGCCGCCAGGCGGACCTGGAAAAAAATATCTGTGAAAATCTGTGAAGATCTGCGTCCCATACTTTTTTATCACATTTCGCATTTCGTGCTTCATATTTCTGATTTTAATTGATGAGCGCTTAATCCAGCACACTTCCAGGAGGCTTCCTGAGGCCTCCCGCTCTGCGGGAGGAGCATTACTGAGCGCCGCCATCGTTTTTTGCCTCGTCTTAATCGGAAAGAACTCTGTGTTGGACTTGGACAGCATTTATGTCTTAAGCAATATGGCCTTATTTGCGGCGTCATATCCGAGCTTTAGTTCATTAAAGTGATCTTATACTAAAAATGCCCATCATTGTTTTTGATACAAAATGCCCGCGTTGCAGCCATACTTATTTTTGGAGAGAAAGGCGCCGGTGGTGGATGCGTCTGATGGTGGGCAGTAAATATCTTCGATGCATAAATTGTGAAAAAAATTTTCTGTCCATTCGGCCTGTAAAAATACTGATTTTTGTCAGCGGATTAGCAATTTCGATCTTGATAGCGGTAAGAATATTTAAAGTATGAATCTCAGGCTTAGGATTCTTGCGAAATACACTTCCCGTCGTTTGGATTACCTGGGCCCCTAGATCCCTTTTCTTCTCGCAGAATTGTAAATTTTTATTTACGCGCTTTGTTATCATTATCAGCTGGGGATCTGCAGATGTCTGATATAATAAATTCGCTACTACTTTTTCTGATCACGATTTTATTAACATGGTCCTTTATTGCCGATGATGATAATAAGGTTGGCCAATTTGAAAAGGGCGTGGCGAATTTTGAAAAAGGTGAATTTAAAAAAGCCCGTTCGGCATTTAACAATGTCCTCAAACTCGATCCAAAGAACCTTGATGCTCTGAAATATTTGGGAAAAACTTTTATTAAACTTGGCGATGAGTGGAGGGCTTTAAGTGTGTATGTTAAAATCGCCGAGTTGGAACCCGACAATATCGATGCCCAGATCAAATTGGCAACTTTCTGTTGGCGTGCGGGAAAGTACGAAGATTCAAGACGGGCGATTGATGCGATTTTGGGCCAAGATCCCAATAATATCGAAGGACTGCTATTGCGCGCCGGTTTCCTCGTTAAGGACGGTGACCAGTTGGAAGCGGCTGCGGTATTTGAAAAGGTTATCGATCTCAATGCCAGAGAAACACGTGCTTATCTGGGCCTGTCGCGGGTGTTGGCCGCCCGGAACAAAGCAGCCGAAGCTGAAGACGTGTTGAAAACAGCCATCCATATCGATCCGACTGCTGAAAGACCGTTGCTGGAACTTTTCGAATTCTATCAAAATAACAAATATTATGATCAGGCCGAAACAGTCCTAAAGAAAGCGATTGCTGCCAATCCTGAAAACTTATATATGACTACTAAATTAGGCGATTTCTATGTTAGCCGTCAAAACACCGAGGCAGCAGAGGCCGCGTATCTCGAGGCAATCGATATTAACCCTGTCAATCCTGAAGGTTACCTGGTTGCTGGTCGGTTCTACGACTCTATCGAGCGACGGGATCGGGCGATTTCGATGTGCCAAAAGGCCCTTGCGCTAAAGCCAGGCGACGCTCAGATTAGTCACACCATCGCCAGCTTACACATGAGATTTAAAAGCTTCGAGAAAGCGGAGAAATATGCGGATGAAATTTTAAAAAACCGCCCGGGCTATTTCCCAACGCGTCTGCTGAAAGCGGAGATACTGATGGCGCTCGAAAAACATGATGAAGCCATTTGGATGCTTGACGACCTGATAAAAGAGGAACCGAGATTTGCCCGGGCGCATTTCTTAAACGGACTCGCTCACTGGGGCAAAGGCGATACCAATACAGCCAAGGCCTTTATCAGCCGGGCAGTTGAACTGAGGCCCCGGTATGTCGAAGCAAAACTTAAGCTGGCTGAGATTGGGCTCCGCGAACGCGATTATCTGTGGGTTCAGAAGCTAAGTAAAGAAGCTTTGGCTATTTCGCCCGATGATTACCAGGCGAAAATGATCTTGGGCGACGCCTATTTATATCAAGGCAAGTTTACCGAAGCCGGGCAAGCCTTTGAATCTTTAATCAAACTCAACCCGAACAATCCGGCAGGCTATTTTCATCAGGGATTACTTCATCGTGCGCAGAAAAAATATGATATAGCTTTGGCCAATTTTGAGAAGGTGTTGACTCTGGAACCTGATCATGTGGATGCCTTGACCAACATCACGCGGATTTATGCCGCCAAAGATCAACCGGAACTGGCGATTTTGCGATGTAATCGGTATCTAATAGAAACGGTCGTCAATTCTGAGATCATAGCACGTGTCTATAATTTAAAGGGGCAGAGTTACCTGGTCCAGGGAAACAGGCCGGAAGCCCAAAAAGCCTTTGCGACGGCCCTTGAAAAAGATCCGAACTTTTTGGCTTCATACTATATGCTGGCTGAAATCTATACCTACAAAATGCAGGTGGAAAAAGCCATTGCCCAATATGAAACCCTGCTTGAGATCAATCCAGATCAGCCTCAGCCGCATATGATGCTGGGCGTGATTTACGATGTCAAGAAGCGCTATGATCTATCCGAAAAACACTATCGCGCGGCCCTTTCAATCGCCCCCGACTTTGCCGCTGCGGCCAACAACCTGGCAAACATTCTGTCCGAGCAGAGCAAAAATCTCAACGAAGCCTTGGCCTTTGCCCAAACGGCCAAAGAAAAGCTGCCGGATAACCCCTATGTAATGGATACCCTCGGTCGGATATATTATAGAAAGGGTTTATATGGCCTTGCTATTTATGAATTTTCAGACGCTCTTGTGAAGCTTCCCGAAAGTGCCGAGATTACCTACAATCTGGGCATTGCGTATTACATGTATAGCGAGCTGGAGAAAGCCCAGGCCCAATTGGAAAAGGCCTTGCGTTTAGATAAGAATTTTTCGGAAGCTGATCAAGCCAGAATATTACTGTCGGAAATGTGGGGGCTGAAAGAAATGAAGACTTTGGAAGAGAATTGAAGTCTGAAGATGATATCCAATTCCTTTCCAAGGGAACTTAGGGGACATTGACTAATCGAACTAAAAAAGTCATCTTTTTTAATTTTATAAGATACGAGGGTGAGCAGAACCTTCATTTTGAGAAAATTAGACAGTTATCGATTTTATTTTGCGCAAAAAGCGCAAAAAATATCTCAGTTTCTTTGCAAACCAATGGTATACGGGCGTTAATGAAGAAAAATGTTGGCGTTAACTGTTTAAACACGATCAAAGTTAAATGATCGATTGCGATGTAAAAGACAAAGCGACACGCGGCGCAAGCGCCTGCGCTGCGCGAGCGATACCACAAATCTTCAATCTTCAATCTTCAATTCCGGCTTGTCCGGGTTAGGATTTACGAGTAGTCAAGTTTCTATTTCATAGATCCTATTTTTGCCTAATACTTACCTAACTACACTTATCTAAAGTAAAAGCTCTAAGATGTTCTCGGGGAAATGTAAGAAGATACAGTTGATTTTGCATAAAAGGAGATATGATAATGGCGTCTAATTTTCAGATTTTTCATTTTCAGGGCAGAGATTCTCTCCATTTGCAAATGCGTGGTGATTTTGATGGAACATCTGCATATGAGTTGATCAATACTTTAAAGAAGCAAAATGGATATTATTTTGAGGTATTCATAGATACCAGCGACCTTCATGAAATAAATGCCTTTGGTATTGAGGTATTTGAAAATAATTGGAAATTGTTGTTTAAAAATAATAAGAAACCAAAATTTATTGGTAAACACAAACACAGATTTTTTCTGTAATAACTCTCTTCCTTGCCTCAATATCGTCAATAAGTATAGCTGCTATCTAATAATACCAGTGGATTGATTATAAAGGTTTTCGGATGACAACTTAATGGCAGACAATACATGGCTCCGAGTTGGTAGTCTCCCCCACGGGGTACAGTTTTACGCTGGCCAGCTGGTCTTCTTTACGCTGGCCAGCTGGTCTTCGCTGTGGGTGCGGCGGATCTCCGCCGGCTGGATCTCATCGGTTAAGTACAGGGTCATCAGCGGCTGAAAATCATGGCCGGGCGGCAGGCAGTCCAATATTCGATGTTCAATCCCCCGAAGGTGGACAAGTGCTTGATCCCCTATGGCGAGTTGGACATGAATTGGTTTCTCATTTAATCAGACCGGGGGCGTGCGGCCAGAGCCGACAACCTAATAAACTATTGGTATCGAGCCAAGTTCAACACCCCCGTGCGCTCCGGTCGGATCAAATCAATTGACAAACGAATAAAAATGGGTAATTGATTTGAGCGCGCGCCTTTAAAGGGGGGACTCAGGCGGCTTCTACAACACTTATAACCTGGCTTGCGAATAAGTGTCTTTGGCTCAAACATTCTCTACATTAGACAGTTACCAATGCAGTTTTGCGCATAATATGCTAACTATTTTTTGGCTTGATCCGCTCAGCTCTTTAATGATATCTTTGATCTTGATTAAAATTTCGCCAATAGTATGAATTCCGAGTTGCCCCTAAAATGATAAGGATATCAGGAAAATGCCTAACCTTTATCCGGAAGGATTGACCCCGAAAGAATTTGATGCTTTAAAGAGGTGCTCAAAAGAGGTAGCGGATTTTCAGCCGGAGCAACTCCTCGCTCAGGCTAGAAGTCATTTGAAGAGAATCCGGATGCTTCACTCTAAGAATTTACATATTAATGTGAGGCTTGCGGAAGCCATCGTTCGCGCCTTTCAAAATATTTTCAGTGATTGGGAGAATGTTTCCCCCCATGCACGCTCCTGGTGCCGAGGCATGGTCCAATACTTCTGCGTGTCCGACGATGATGAGCATGATTATTTCTCTCCGATTGGTTTCAAAGACGATGCTGAAGTAATGAATGCATGTTTGAGGCTGGCGGGGCGAGAGGACCTATGCATCAATCCAGACGATTTTGACGATGTATAGAGTCAATAAACCGCCGAATCATGGCAACCGTAATGGACGGGCTGCTGTCCAAGTTTTTTGCCACCCAGACGCCAAGGCAAGAAGTTCTTTATAAAATTTTTTTTCTTTGTGTCTTAGCGGCTTCGTGGCTATCTCCGGTTTATCCGGGTTGGGGAATCATTTTTTTCTGGCATACATATCGAGAATAACGGCCATGATAAACACAAATCCTTTGATCACCTGTTGGTAATAGGATGATATTTCCAAAAGATTGAGGCCATTGGAAACCACGCCGATAATGAACACACCGACCATGATACCCCAGGCACTGCCCCTTCCCCCAAAAAGCGAAGTGCCACCGAGAACCGCCGCCGCTATTGCTTCCAGCTCGAGACCCGTGCCCGTCGTCGGTTGAGCCGACCAGAGGCGTGCGGTGAGGATAATCCCTGCCGTGGCGGCTGCCAAGGAACTGATAATATAGACTAGTATTTTCCCGCCGGCCACATTGATGCCGGCCAGATGCGCCGTTTTTTCATTTCCACCGATGGCATAAATATGTCTTCCGGTTTTGGTATGGCCCAGGAAGGTATAGAAAACCAGCAAAAGGACCGCCATAATGATCACCGGCAGAGGTATCCCCAGCACCTCGCCGTTGCCAATGAAAACGAAGGCCGGATCGGGTATCGTAATGGGTCTGCCATCGGTGTAAACCAGGGTCAAGCCCCTTCCGACGGCCATGGTCGCCAGCGTTGCGATGAACGGCGGCAGGCCCCCGAAAACGATCAGCAGCCCATTGCAAAGTCCCAGAGACATGCCGGCCAACACCGCAACTGGTAAAGCCAGCCAGATACTGAGTTGGCTTTTGATGATCAGTCCGGCTGCTACCGCCCCGCAAAAAGCGGCGACGGAGCCCACGGACAAGTCGATCCCCGCTGTGAGCATCGTCACCCCGACCCCCAATGCAACAATCGCAAGGATCGAGGTCTGCAGAACGATATTCATCAGATTTCCCTGGGTCAGGAAATACTCAGTGCTGATGGTAAGGAACAGGCTCAATGCCAGCAAAATGAAAAGGCCACTGAAACGCTGAATCAACATCCTCATTTCAGTCCTCCAGTGGCATACTGCATGATCAGTTCCTGAGAGGCTTCCGCTCTTGAAAGGATCGCCGTGATTTTTCCCTGGCTCATGACCGCGATTCGGCTGCAGAGCCGAAGAATTTCCGGAAGCTCGGATGAAATGACGATTATGCCCATACCCGAAGCGGCCAGCTCGTTGATCAACGCATAAATTTCATTCTTTGCGCCGATGTCGATCCCCCTGGTGGGTTCATCCAGGATCATGATCCGGGGCTGCACGGTCAGCCATTTGGCGATGACGATTTTTTGCTGGTTTCCACCGGAAAGGTTGATGGTTTTCTCCATGTAGCCGGGTGTTTTGACTTTGAGCTTATCTATATATTCCCGGGCGATGCCCAGCCCCTTTTTTTTGTTCAAAAAGAGAAGGCGTGACAATTTTTTCAAGATGTTGATCGTTATGTTTTCCCCGACAGTCATGTTCAGCAAAAGGCCCTGTTCCTTCCTGTTTTCAGGGACCAGGCCGATGCCGGCTTCGATGGCATCCCGGGTCGATTTTATCTTTACTTTTCGGCCGTCGATGACAATGTCACCGCTGTCTGCTGAATCCACGCCGAAAATCGCCCTTGCCAATTCGGAACGCCCGGCGCCCACGAGTCCCGAAATTCCTAATATTTCGCCCTTTGCGAGGGAAAAGTTTATTTTTTCAAGGCCACTTCGGCGGGAGGTCAAATCCACAATTTGCAGCAGGTTTTTTTCAGATTGATTGGACGGTGCGGGCGCGTGTTCCTGAAGCTTTCTGCCCACCATTTGGCGAATGATGCCCTCGATGGTAATATCTGAAATTCCGGTCGTACCGACATGACAACCGTCACGGAAAACCGTGATCCGGTTCGCAAGCAGCTTTATTTCCTCCATGCGATGAGAGATGTAAATGACGGCAATGCCCCGATCCCTCAACTCCCTGATCAATCCGAATAGAACTTCCGTTTCCGTTTCGGTGAGCGCCGATGTGGGTTCATCCATAATCAGGATCTCGGCATCAAAAGAAAGTGCCTTGGCCACTTCAACCATTTGCTGCTGCGCAATGGAAAGGTCCGTCACCGGTGTCTCCGGTCCAAAATCGAGATTGAGCCGATCGAGATATTTTTTTGCACCCTGGTTCAAGGATTTCCAGTCAACGAGCTTTGTATATCGCTTGACCGGCTCCCGGCCGAGAAAAATGTTCTGGGCCACACTCAAATATGGAATCAGGGCAAGCTCCTGGTTAATGATCGCAATCCCCAGCTTTTGAGCCGCTTGAGGATTCGCAATACTAACCGCTTTGCCCTTTAACCGGATGGTTCCGCTGTCCGCCAAGTACTCACCGGAAAGGATTTTCATGAGCGTCGATTTGCCGGCACCGTTTTCGCCGGCAAGGGCATGAATCTCGCCGGCGCACACGTCGAAACGCACATCGTCGAGAGCTTTAACACCGGGAAATGTTTTTGTTATTCCTTCCATTCGAAGGATAGCGGTTTCATTGACCATGTGAAATCACAGCCCCGCTATACGGGGGAATGAAGATTGAAAATTGATCCGCCGAAGGTTTCAGGTGTCAGGTTTCGGGTGTCAGGTATAGGAGGTTCTAACTCCTGACACCTCTTATGAAACTACATTGAAAGCGAACCGCAGAATATCGAATATCGAACCGTAGAATGTCGAAGGGTGGAATCGCTTCGCTCAATCGTTTTAAAAAGACAGAATACATTATTCGATGTTCGATGTTGGACGTTCGATGTTCGACGTTCATTAGTTTCTTTACTTTGATCTGACTGGACGCTTGCGGCCAGAGGCAATGCTGAACACTGACACCTGAAGCCTTCACTTTCTTACAACAGGTTGTTTGAAAAACGCAGCTAAGCGCCTACACCGGATAATCGTCGGCGATGCAATCAACCGATAGATGAGGTTGTGGCTTGCGGCGGATCACCTTGGGCCACATCTCATCTATAGGGTGTCAGACGTCCTTATTTTGTAACCAGGCTCAGGGGCACCGGAATGTTTTGCTGGACGCTTTTTCCGTTCAGGTAGTCGACAGCCGTTTTGACCCCGAGCTCCCCGATTACCGCCGGCTGCTGGGCGACCGTGGCCTCGAGCTGGCCCGCATTCACAGCGTTTACCGCATCGTTGACGGCATCAAAGCCAACAAACACGATCCCTTTATCTCTACCGGCCGCTTGGGCGGCCTGGATGGCGCCCAGGATCATTTCATCGTTGTGGGCAAACACACCGTCGATTTCAGGTTGCGCCTGGAGAATATTTTCAAATACCCGCAGCCCTTCGGCCCGATTGAAATTCGCCGTTTGCTTGGCAACGACCGTAATGCCCGGGTTCTTGGCCATAACCTGGTTGAATCCCTTGCCGCGGTCGATCGCCGCAGATGAACCGGCAATCCCCTCGAGCTCGACAACTTTGCCTTTGGCATTGATTTTTTTCACGAGAAACTCGCCGGCCAGGATGCCGCCGGCCACGTTGTCGGATGCGATATGAGCCACAACTTTGCCCGAATTTGCGCTGCGATCCACTGTAAAAACCGGAATACCGGCCTTGTTCGCCTTAAAAACACTGGGTGCAATCGCGCTCGAGTCCGTGGGATTGATTAAAAGCGCATCCACTTTCTTGATGATGAGATCTTCGATGTTTTTTGCTTCGGTCGCCGGGTTGTCCTGTGAATCGGTAACCACCAGTTTAACACCGGCAGCGTTCGCCGCTTTCATGGCGCCGTCCTTTAAGGTGACAAAAAAAGGATTGTTGAGTGTCGACAGCGACAAGCCCAGGGTCAATGGTTTCGCCTCTGCGGCGGCTGCCCCAAAAAGCATCAAGAATGAAACGACAATAGCTAATTTTTTCATGATTCCTCCTTTTTGTTCAGGTTTACCGGGGTAATACCCGGCCTCATAGCTTGCGCACCAGGCCATGCAGTATCAGCGCCAAGGCGATGACCATCCCCTTGACGATGCCTTCATAAAACGAGCTGACATTGATGAGGTTCAACGCGTTGTTCAACATGGCGATGATGAGTACCCCCAACAAGGTTCCGCTTAACCTGCCCTCGCCCCCGGCAAGGCTCGTCCCTCCGATAACCACGGCTGCGATCGCATCGAATTCGTAGCCCAGCCCAATGACCGGCTGGGCGGAATCAAGCCGGGCAATGAGGATCATCCCGGACAGCGCAGCCAGCACGCCGCTTGCCGTGAAAACGAATTTGGTGTAAAACCCCGTGGCGATGCCCGAAAACAGAGCGGCCTCCGTATTTTCCCCCAGGGCGTATAGATAGGTGCCGACCCGCGTTTTGGTGAGCAGGATATAACCGATTAGAAAAACGAGAAAAGCGATGATCACCGGCATGGGAATCCGCCCAACGATTCCCGTTCCGAGAAACCGGAATCCCTCGTCAAGACCCGTAACCGGTTTTCCGCCCGTGTAGGCCAGCGCCAGACCGCGGGCAAAGCTCATCATCCCGAGGGTGGCGATAAACGGCGGCACTCGAATCCGGCTCACCAGCCATCCGTTGACAAACCCCAACAATCCGCCGATGCCGAGTCCCAGGACCGTCGCTGCAAAAGGCGGCAGGCCTCGATGCATCAAATCGGCAGTAACCACCACACTGAGGGCCAGGATCGCACCCACGGAAAGATCGATGCCTGCGGTAAGGATAACCAGCATCATACCCACGGAAATAATGCCGTTGATGCTGGCCTGTCTCAAAATGTTGATAAGGTTGGCGGGTGTCAGGAAGCGGTCGGATAACAGGGTTAATACGGCGACCCCGATCAATATGAAAAGCAACAAACCGGACTGCTGAAGTTGTATCTTGATTGCCTTTATTTTCCCCATAACAATTTATCGCAGTTTAAATCGGTACTGGTGCAGAGGCCTGACTTGAGAGATCTTTTTTAATCTTTTATTACCTACACATTGCATACACAAAGTCAAGCGGAATGGACTGCCTATTCAGCTCGATTCCGGTCGCCGATTTCCATTGCCTTTTCCGCCCCAAATATTTTTGGGCAGCCGTCGAAAATTGAAGGTGCGGGGCGCGCTGTCTTTCCTTAGCCCCAACCGTTTTCGTCCGGGAAAATATTTTGGTATTTGATGGCGTGGCGCGGCTCGGCCATCATATCCTCTACCGTGTCGCGCCATTTCTGATAGTGCTTGGTTTCCTTATGGCGGGCTGGGTCATCTGCCGTTCGATACACTTCCACCAGAACAAATCGACATGGATCATCCTGCTGTTGAATGACATCAAATCGGGCGATTCCAGGTTCATCCACGCTATTGCAAGCGTTATCCATCGAGGCGGATTTAAATTCCTCGACTTTATCCCTTTTTACGTGAACAAATACATGTACGATAAACATTGTTGCCCCCTCTTTTAAGCTTGCACGAATTGTCTCGACTATTCTTCATAAGACAGTTACCAACTCAGTTTTGCGCAAATTGTGCAAAACATTTGTTGGCATCTCTGTAAAGCATTAACAAACAAACTTCTACAAAGATTTGAATTGGAATCAACCTTGTCACGACAGCAATTTCGTTTGAGACATTTGAATTTTGGAATTTCGGAATTGTTTCGTATTTCGATTTTCGAGTTTCGTATTTCCGGTTTATCCGGGTTAGGTAGGTTAAATAAAGTATTTCAAATTGCTATTCAAATGGAAACGGCTTGTTGGTATCCTTTACCCTCGCCTGGGTCAGTTCCTCATCATTTGCAAATATGTGAGAAAGGGAATCCGGGTCTTTGTGAATCATCGATATAGATTCTGTCGGACATGTAGACACGCAGAGCCCACATCCAATACAATTTTCCGTACCAATAAACGCAATTTCATCCTCGATTTGAATTGCGTCCACCTGACAACGGTCGGTGCATGCCTCACAACCATCGCAGGTTTCAGCATTAACACAGGCATAATAATTTGATTTGGCTATTACTGCGGGATTATCATATTTTGTAATATTGGCCAGGGCCTTACAACAGCATCCACAACAATTGCAAATGAAAAACTTGCCGTCTGCGTGGTTTGAAGAAAAGTGGACCAAGCCACTTTGTTCAGCTTTCAATAGGATGTCTTTGGCCTCTTCTTTCGTGATTTCGCGGGCTAACTGATTTTCGATGCAATAATCAGCTGCAAATCCAAAACTCATGCACGATTCCAAAAGTTTGTCACAGCCCTCATCCATCATGCCGGCTTCCTTGCGACAGATACAATCAGCCACAGCAAAGCGGGTTTGTGAGTCAATAATCTCGGATACTTTTTCAAACGGCTGAATCTCGGAGTCGTCCTGTATCTCTTTTTGGATCGGGATAACACGGAATCCGGGCACCTTTTTGGTTTTATTTAAAGGTACCATGCCTTCTTCATAGTACTTTTCATACAATCTTACATTTTGCGAGTCCAATCTGTTTAATTGAAATTCCCAAATGCCAATCATCCAGGGAGCCAGGAAATAGTAGGCTATCTCCTCGGATTCCCTGTACCGTAGTATTAGCCCTCGTTTTGACATGTCGTATAGGGTCTCTCCTAATTCCTTATGATCCGCACCAACCCTTTCCGCTATCGTTGAAACCGGCTCGGGGTAGGGGCGCAAGGCCAGTGCTATCCGGGCATCTTCCGCGGAGAAGAGGTTTTCCAAGATCTTCATTTCGACGCCACTTTTCGTTTTGGGGAACCCTTGTGGGAACATGTCCAGCCTTTCACGAAGTTTTTCATGAACGTTTGACACAGCATCCTCCTTTTGTGTGTGGGTTTTTCGCAGTGGATCGGTGATGGTTTTGCTAAAAATCACCTAACCATATTAACCTACTCGGAACATAGCAATAAAAAAAATCCGAAGCACGAATGCAATTGATTCCGACATTAAACCACCAATTATAGTGGTGGACCCGAGAAAGGTTCTACCGATCCTTCAAGATTTAAGTAAAACTTGTAAAAATCCGAAGCACGAATTTCGAAATCCGAAACAAATCTCAAATCCGAATGTCCAAATGTTCAAAATGGTCAAGACCAGTAGATAATAGCCTTGAGTAAAATTGCGCGAAGTGCTGATCGCTGTGCTCCCCATTGGGTCGCAAATGTTTTTGTCATTGGTATTTAATAATTTGAATTTGTTTCGAGTTTCGAGCTTCGAATTTCGGATTTATTTATTTGAGCTAGTGGTCTTCGCCCCCTTCCAGGGGGGCCTGAGGCCTCCGGCACATCGGGAGGCGCGTTCACGTTTCTCGATTTGAGATCCGGGACTTCATGCTTATAGTAAAACTAATATTATCCCTGATCATGGAGTTGAGGAGGCACTATGGTGGATGAAATCAAAGCCGCAGAACGCTATTTGGATATGATTATTGAGCTTGGCGTTAAATATGGCTTTCAGGTCCTGGCGGCCGTTATTACACTGATCATTGGCCTCATCGTTGCCCGCTGGTTGTCCAGATTGGTTATGCGGGTATGTGATAAACGAAATCTGGATGTCACTCTCTCCCGTTTTTTGGGAAACGTCGTCAAGCTGATAATCATCGGGTTTGTATTGATTATGGCGCTGGGTAAACTCGGTATTGCCATCACACCGTTGATCGCAGCACTTGGTGCGGTTGCCTTTGGTTCCAGTCTGGCATTGTCGGGCCTGTTGTCCAATTACGGCGCCGGTCTGACCATTATCGTGTCCCGGCCCTTTGTGGTCGGAAATACGATCAAGGTGAAAGACGTCAGCGGTGTGGTGGAAGAGATCGGCCTGGGAGCCACGCATTTATCCACTGAAGACGGCGAAAAAATTACCATTCCGAATAAACATATCGTGGGTGAAATTTTGACCAATTCGTTTGAAAATAAAGTGGTCGAGATGGCCATCGGCGTTTCTTATGAAGATGATTCCCAGCAAGCAACCCGCATCATTAGAGAGGCTTTAAAGAAGATTCCTGCAGTTGTCGATTCGCCGGCCCCGCAAATCGGCATACAAGAGTTTGCGGATTCAAGTGTAAATATCGGCATGCGATACTGGGTCCCCACCAGACAGTATTTTCAGACCCTGTATCAGGCAAATCTGGCCGTTTATACTGCCCTGAATGAAGCCGGCATCACCATTCCCTTTCCCCAGCGAGATATTCATATGGTACCTGAAAACCAGGGGTAAAGCACCTTATTAATTGGAATTTGTTTCGAGTTTCGTGCTTCGAATTTCGGAATTAAATATTTGTATTTGTGGTCTTCGCCGTCTTCCAAGAGGCTTCCTGAGGCTTCCCGCTCAGAAGAAGGATCGTTCACTTGAAGGATCTGCCTCCCATGGCCCGAATTTGCTCAATTGAAATTCACACCTGGGAATGCTCAATGAGGGATTGACCGGCAGACCGGACGGCTTCTTCGGCCGGTTTGAAATTCGCACCGGTGATTTCCGAGACATAGGCGTTTTCTGCGATCGGCACCACACCGATGTCCGGGATGACCGACTTCAGGGATCGATCGAAGATCGCCAAGATTTTCACCAGGAAAGCGGGCAACGTTCGAGTCGGAATTTTTTTGGCATAGTCCGGAAAGGTGCTGCGCAAAATCCTGGCCATCTCGAGAATGGACAGCGTTCCCGCTGCACCGATCAGACGGCGACCGCCGGCCTCTTCGGCTGTCATCGCACCAACATGAAGTTCAGCGAGATCGCGCACATCGATCACCGGATAATGCGCCGGCGGCACGGCCGGATAAGCGCCTTTCATAATGAGTTTGATCACATCGAGTGAAGTACCGGTTTTGTCGTCGAGTGCCGGCCCCAATACAAAGCCGGGATTGACCACCGTGAGGCGCTGCATCCAGCCATGTTCTTTGGCCCATTCCCAGGCCGACTTTTCAGCACGGGTCTTTGATACGATATAAGCGGATAGTTGGTCCCAGTCCGGATCGGTCCAATCATTTTCCTTGACCTCTGTTTTCTCCGGTCGATTGGCCCGATACATCATCGCGACCATGGAGGACGTGAATACAATTCGCTTGACATCGGCCTTGCGGGCGGCTTCCAGCACTCTTAGGGCTCCCTGGCGCGCTTCCGGCACAAGACTTTCCCGGTCGCGCGGCTGCTTCATGGGGAAGGGCGAGGCCACATGTTGAATATAGGCACAGTCGCCTGCCGCCTCGGCCCAGCCCGAATCAGAGCCGAGGTCCGCCTCGATGAAACTCAATCCGGAGACATCGGCGCCGTGGTTCTGCAACGCTCGACGGACTTCATCAGCGCGCGCCGGCGTGCGCAGTGTTCCGCGAACCCTATATCCGCCCTGCAATAACCTGAGGGCGATGTGTTTTGCAATAAAACCACTGATACCGGTAACCAGAACCTGGTCGTTCATGATTTCCATTTCCTTTCGGTATAGAATAACTTCAGTTTGGCGAGAACCTGATCCGGGCATGCCGGAAACTCGATATATGAAACAAAATCCTCCCGGACAACCATCAGGGATTCATTTCATAGGCCCCATCCAGTACCGCAATGTGTTTTTCCCAGACCCGGTTAAATCTTGCCGGATCATTAACCGGTTTTTTGATCATTTTCAGGCACAACTCCATCTGCTGTTCGGTGGAACCGGTTTTTGAGTAGAGCTGCAAGGCGAATTTCGAAAAATCCCTGATCATGAAGTCAAAAATTTGGTCCATGACATCATCTTCCACGTCCTCGATTTTCGCTTTTTCAATCAGAAGCTGGCCGTAGGCCACCAGGGTAAATAGTTCGCCCAGGTTCAGGAGGAAGTCAATGTCCTTGGCCTGCTCCTTGCTGGGGGTGGCCGTGAGCAGAAGCTCCTTGAGCACGTCAATCTGCTCCTTGAAGATATTCAAATTGGGCAGATCCAGGCTGCTGTAGGCCAGGGTACTGTCGTGAAACTGAATCTTGCCAAGCCCCCGGGTCGGTCCCTGGTTGAAAAGAAAATCATCGTTGGCTGGGTCATCTCTTTTGGGGATTTCCGGAAAATTTCCGGGGTTGAAAAAGTAATTCGCCATAAACTTGATGATCAGGGCCATGTTCACGTGTACGGTGCCCTCAAGTTTCGGCAGCGCCCGTATATCCCGCGCGGCCATTTCAAAATACGTATCCTTCTCAAAGCCCTTGGCCGCGATAACGTCCCACAGCAGGTTGATGACCTCTTCGCCTTGGGTCGTAACCTTCATTTTTACCATGGGGTTGTAGAGCAGGTAGCGCCGGTCCGTTTCGGAGGCCGCCCGCATGTAATCGGCTGCCCGCTGCGCAAACATCTTCATGGCCGCCAGCCGGGTCCAGGCATCCACGAAAAACTGCCGGATATGCGGGAACTCGGTGACACTGTGGTTGAACAGTTTGCGGTTGGCGGCGTGGGTGATGGCCTCGTAAAACGCATGGGTGCAAATTCCGATTGAAGCCCAGCCGAGGTTGAATTTGCCGACATTGATCGTGTTCAGAGAACTGTCCCAAGCCTCCTGTCCGGTGCTGAGGATCTCCTCGTCGGTAATCGGGTAGGCTTGCAAAGCATATTCGGCAACGTAATTTTGGGAATTTACGACGTTTTTAACGCACTCATAATTTTCGTGTCCGGTTTCGACCACAAAAAAAACATAATCGCCGGTTTCTGAATTTTTTGCGAAAGTTGAAACCAGCGCGGCCTTGTTGGCGTTGCCGATATAGTATTTGCCGCCGTCGGCGACGTACCGACCTTCGGAAAGCGGCGTCAAGGCCATTTCGGACGAATAAAGGTCTGCGCCGTGGGCCTTTTCACTGAGACCGAACGCGAAGATGCCGCCTTCTTCCAGGAGCCCGGCGGTTTTTTCCTTGACTTTATCGTTGTTCCCCATCCAGATCGGTCCCAGGCCAAGGATGGTGACCTGCCAGGTGTACCAGTACTGGAGACCGTAAAAGCTCAAAATTTCATTGAACGCACAATTTCTATAAGTGTCCCACCGCTTGTCACCACCCCCATGCGGAGCGGGGGTGAGCAGGGTCGCAAATACCTTTTCCTCTTTGATAAACTCCAGAAAATCCGCGTACCAGATCCGCTCATGATCGTCGTGTTTGAGTTTGTCCTTACCTTTATTTTCGAAAAACGCGATGGTCTTCAGCATGATCTCCCGGGATCTGGTATCGAGATGTTCAAAGGCCTCATTTTTAGGGTGCAGCAACATGTTGGGGCTCCTTGTCTTTATGGTTAATGGTGCGGCATTGGGAACATCCATAATATTTTAAGCTTGAATTGTCAATTAAAGCTCATTGATACCTGAATTTATCGGGACCCAATCTAAACTTAAACCGGATATCTGCCGATATCACCTGCAGAGACAATTTCATAAATGTGAAGCAGTTTTCGTCAATCTATCGATCGGCGATCATCAATGGACCATGGCTCCAGTCTTCACGAGACGGGTCGTTAATGCCCCAGTTCTGATGGTTGTCGCTGATTCAAACTCGTGCTCGAGATAATTTTTATACAAACCTTTGGTGCTACGGCGTATCTGGTGCTCGGCAAAATATATTCAGTCATCAGTTATGCTGCCTGTAGGAGGATAAAATGATCACACTGATTGTTATTGTTGGAGTTGCCCTGGTGCTTATTGTCTCTATCGTTGGAATTTACAACAGGTTGGTCACCCGGCGAAACCACTTTAAAAATGCCTATGCCCAAATAGATGTTCAGCTAAAGCGCCGCTACGATTTAATCCCCAACCTGGTCGAGACGGCAAAAGGATATTTAAAACATGAAAAAGAAACTCTCACTGCTGTCATTCAGGCACGCGACGGCGCAGCAGAAGCTGCCCAGCAGGCTTCGGCCCAACCCGGTGAACCCGGCGCAATGCAAGGCCTCGCGAAAGCCGAAGGCCTCCTGACGGGTTCACTTGGTCGATTGTTTGCACTTTCGGAACAATATCCTGAGCTTGAAGCCAATCAAAACATGCTGGATCTCCAGGAGGAGCTGCGGTCAACAGAAAATCGCATAGCGTTTGCACGTCAGGCATTTAATGACTCGGTGACGGCCTACAATACCGCCTGCGACAAGTTTCCTGACAATGTCGTTGCCGGGGCATTCAATTTCGAATCAGCAGAACTGCTGGCGTCCACGGAATCTGCAGAGGAAAGAAAAACGCCCACTGTATCTTTTTGACGTAATCAATTCGAAGTGACATCCACAATATGGATTTTTTTGCCCAGCAGGATAGATCCCGCTCCAGAACCACTCAGCTAGTATTCCTTTTTGTGGTGGCGGTCGTTGCAGTAGTGATTGGAGTATTCTTTGCGATCCAAACCGGTCACTACTTGTGGGAGTATAAAAGTGCCGAAGATTTAGCAGCGCCGGCACCGCCATTTGTATGGATTGATTGGGGCATTTTTTTCTGGGCGGCCGCTACCACCTTGACTGTGATCTATATCGGAAGTGTCTTCAAAATAAATGGTTTAAAGGAAGGCGGTTCATACATTGTCGAACAATTAGGTGGGCGTTTGGTGAATCGGTCGACACATGTTGCCAGTGAAAGAACTTTATTAAACGTCACCGAAGAAATGGCTATTGCTTCAGGTATTCCTGTGCCGCTGGTCTATATTCTGGATAACGAAGACAGTATCAATGCAATTGCTGCAGGCGATTCTCTCAACAACGCGGTCATTGCCGTCACAGCAGGCTGTTTGACCCGGTTGAATCGGGATGAGCTTCAAGGGATTGTCGCTCATGAATTCAGCCACATTCTCAATGGTGATATGAGGCTGAATATTCGCTTAATCGGTTTGCTAAGCGGCGTCATGATCATTTCAGGCATTGGCCAGATATTACTTCGAATAAGCAGTCACGATGGAAGCGGCAAAGTCGGCCCGTTTACTTTTTTCTTTGCTCTTTTTTTGATTGTGATCGGGTTCATCGGCCATTTTTTCGGTCGCCTCATACAATGTGCCGTGTGTCGTCAACGGGAATTTTTGGCTGACGCTGCTGCCGTCCAATTTACCCGTAATCCCGCTGGAATTTCCTCCGCCCTAAAAAAAATTGCAGGCCTCGACGTCGGCTCCAAAATTCGATCCCCTCACGCGGGAGAAGTTTGCCACCTTTTTTTCAGCTCAGCGTTAAAAACTTATTTTGCCACGCATCCCCCTCTGGTCAAACGCATTAAATTGATAGATCATGAATTTGACGATCAGGTTAATGCTTCGCAATTTGTCCAAACATTCGGCGAATCAACTTTTTCCGCTTTGAGTGAAATACATAGGGATAAGCTTGATCATGCCGGGTCAAAGATCGCAGCTGAAATACCGAGTGTTGGAAATTTAGCCGGGAACCTGAGTCCGGAGGGTGTCGGTTACAGCGCAAAACTGCTGAAATCGATCCCTGATAAACTTCGCTGGGAGATTGAAAACATTTTAGGAGCTGGCACTTTAGTATGTGCCCTATTGCTAAGCCAGGATTCAGCTGAAAAAAATCATCAGTTTAAAGCGCTGGCCGAAATTGCTCCGCCGGAATTCATACGGCATTTGTCTAAAATCGCTAATGATACGATTAAAATCAAAGCTCACCACCGTCTGCCACTGGTTGACCTGGCCATTCCGACGCTGCGGCTGATGTCTCCGGCTCAATATGCGAGATTTAATCAGTATATCCAGATACTGGTTGAATCTGACGGAAAGTTGAGCTTGTTCGAATTTGCTCTGCAGGAGGTCGTGGCTCGCAGACTCGGAGAGGCTTATCGGTGTGTGCCCCAAAAAATAAGTTACACCCGAATTGATCCCTTGCTGTCCGACGTTGCAAACGTGTTATCAATTTTATCCAAAGCAGGCCAACGTGACCCGGTGAACAGACTTGAGGCAATTCGGGCCGCAACGAAGGCACTGCCGTTGCCCGATGAACTGCTGAAGGAAAGGCTTTCCCAACCGTCATCTTATAAGGACTTCCAGCGTGCCTTGGATCGTTTTGCCGCAGCCACACCACCTGTGAAAAAAATGATACTCGATGCTTGCGCCCGCTGCGTCTTATGCGATCAAACGGTTACGGTAGTCGAAGGGGAACTGCTCCGCACGGTGGCCAGCTCAATGGGCATACCGCTGCCCCCATTTATGCCCGGCCCTAAAAAAGAAATCCGAAGATCAGGGACCTCCGGCAGAGCTGAGCGTATGAGGAAGACCCCCTCCATAGAACACCCTGATATTTCTTGCTGAGCTATACCAGCAGGTGAATATTCCCGATCCTGACGTTGGACAACCCGGCCTCACGGGCAGATTTGAGACAGCGTTTTGCAATACTTTTTCGTGTCAGCGGCAGATCCGACATGTAAAACTGGGGGTGAAAGGCCAGCAGGCTGTACGGTATGTCCGGATCCAGGGAGGCGATAAAGCGCGCAATGGCCGATACCTCTGCGACTTCGACATAGCCGGGCACGAGCAGCGTATTGGCAATCAGTACGGGAGGATCGTCCCGTCGGCCGACATGTTGGGCCGCCCGGGCAAAATTTTCAAGGGTTCGTTGATTCTCCACACCGGTCAAGGCCAGATGCAGATGATTATCCCAGGCCTTCAGATCGAACTTGACGCAGCCGCCGGAGTCGACCGCCAGTTCCATCACCCGGTCCAGCAGTTTTGGATTCATCGATCCGTTTGTTTCCCAGCAGATGCGCAATATGCCCCCCTCTTTCTTATCCCGGGCCGCCCGGGATGCCTTGATCGAAAACGGCAGTTGGGGGGACGGATCTCCGCCGAAATAGCAGATGCAGGAGGTCCGCGGGTCAACATCCTGGAGCAGATCTTCGACAGTGCGGTATGAAGATGTCGTGGATTCCCTTTTGAAATGCCAGTTTTGGCAATAAAGGCAGTTAAAGGAGCAGGCCTGGAAAAACACGGCCAGATTCTTATACCCGGATTCAGCCCCCGGACAATGGGAATAGGTGGGATAACCGGCACCGGTGCCACCCGCACAGACCCAATCGGCCACACAGTTGGTGGGCAAGGGATCATGGTACCAGCTCGATCTGGCAGTTGCCGCCGAGCCGCCCGTCAACCGGCCGGCCCGGTTCTCCCGCAGCCCGCAATAGCCAGTATCATTTTTGCCGATCCGGCACGCGTTCACGCAAAGATCGCATCGCACACCTGCCGGATCATCCGGGGGGACCGGCGGCAGCCCGAATTCCGCCCTGCTCACCCGATGGACCCGATCGGTAATCTCAAGGGCCTCCCGGGGCCGCTCCCGGATGCAGTTGACGCAGACGCCCAGGGCTTCTGAAATGAAGGCCGATGTCGTTTGGCATAATTCGCACTGTGCCATGAGGAAATTCCTGTATTTATCAAGAGATTATCTATACTGGTTGTCAAAATAACGTTCCGTCATCCAGTGTCTATATATATTTGCAAATTTTAGATTTTAGATTTCGGATTTTGGATTGGAGGTATCGCTCGCACAGCGCAGGCGCTTGCGCCGCGTGTGGCTCTATCCATTTATAAAAAAGATAGAAAACCTTAAATCCAAAATCCGAAATCTAAAATCCAAAATAAACTGATTCCGGCTAGAAAGCGCCTGAATCCACATTTTCCATCAAGTAGATCTGATCGGTCTCGGTGCGGGCGAACACACCTAAATTCCCCAGACGTATATTCCTCAGCCCCGTTGCTTTCGCGCTCTGATACGCTAAAACCATTTCCTTGACGGTAGGGCTGCGGTAATCTTTCATGCGATGCTCCGGAAAAAAAGCCAGGATGGTAAACGGTATGTCACAGTCGACAGCAGCCAGGAGCTGGGCGATGTTCTGCAGATCGTCTAATTCGACCACGTCGGGTATATATAATGACAGGACTTCCAGCACGAAATTTCGCTGCAGGATTTGTTCGGGCAGCTTTAAAATCCGCTCATTGGAACAACCGGTCAGCCATTGGTGTTTTTCAGGATCAAAGGCCTTGATATCGAGCCAGAAAGCATCCACGCCGCAGGCTTGCAGATAATCGAGGTTCCGGGTTGTCAACCCGTAGCCGTTGGTTTCAAGCAAGACCCACAGGTCTGTATTCGCCTTGACCAGACGGGCGCACTCACCGTAAAACTCCGGGCAGCACATCACATCACCGCCGGTAAAGGCCACAATATTGCGCGCCGGACCGAAGCCCTGGGGACTTAGAGCAATGGATTCGGGTTCCAAAACGCCAGGGCAAGATGGGGACGGATATCCCTGCACCACGCAACTGCCGCAGCAACGGCAGGAGTCGTGAGCGTGCCAGGCAGTGGCCATGGATCGCGGTTCCTTGAGCGTAACGATTTTGTTGTAAGCTAGAGCTTTTTTAAGAATGTCCCCGGGCGCGTACCAGGCACCGTCCTTGACTTTACTGAAGTTCCAGGAATGACACTTGCGGCACGAAAAGTTGCACCCGGATTGATAAATGGAAAGATAATTTTCCGGCCGCGACAGGTGCACGGAGGTGATCAGGCGATAGATTCCGTCATTCTCATAGCGCAATGTCGCCCGACAGGCAAGACGGCGCCTGTCTTGCACAGCCACCATGCAGCTTCCGGCTGAAAACCCCTGTTCCTTGAGTCGACATTTGAAAGTTTGCATCGGACTTGACTAGCTTATGGGCCTTTAGTTGTTTTTTAATTTCGGAGTGTTGGAGTACTGGAGTAATGTCTGAAGGTTTGATGTCATCTCTTGATACCCCAATACTCCAGTACTCCATTACTCCAGGTTCGAGACATTTCATAAGTTCTTGAAACTATAAATTTACCTTTTTGGGGTTATAGTTGCGAACTATATCTCGTCATGGCGCATCATTATCTTACAGCGGTCTCTCAGCCAGGTCAACGCCCAGGTGGCCAACTCGAGAGTGGGATAAACCATTATCCTGTTTTTGGATTCGAATTGCGTTTGCACTTCCGTCGAATTGGGCCCATAGGTCCAACCGATCACCGGTTTTTCCCGGGGTGAGTTCTCAACCACCTCATTGAGTGCTTCGGCGACATTCAAAAAGGAAAACTCGGGCAAGGGGGCAATGGCAACACAGACAATTCCATCCACATTGGGATCATTCAAGACCGCTTCCAATGCCAACGAATATACTTTGCCCGCACCATGCTTCATCACGGCCGGCCAGATATCGAGGGGATTTGAAAGCGGCATCCAGCCCGGGGAGAGTGCGGCCACCTGATCGATTGTCTCGGGGCTTAAAGCAGCCAGTTGCAAGCCATGTCTTTCCAGACCATCGATGATGATAATACCGGCTGCCCCCGAGAAGGTGATCACGGCAACCCGATTGCCTCTCATTGGCGGAAGATGGTGCTGGGTTTTAACGGCATAGGGCATCTGTCCGCTTTCTTCCAGAAAGGTAATGCCGGCTTGTTTCATGGCCGCTTGAATCAGCTTGTAATCGCCGGCCAGGCTTCCGGTATGCGACATGGCGGCTTTGGCCCCGGTGTCGCTGCGGCCGCCTTTATGTACAACCATCGGTTTTTCTTTGACAACCCTGGCGGCCAGAGTCAGAAAATCGTTTATCTGATTCAGGCCTTCCATATGGACGGCAATGACCTGGATGTCAGGATCATCAGCAAAATACTTCAACGCATCATACAGGCCGATGTCGCAGGAGTTTCCCAGATCGATGCCTTTGCCGATCATGCCGCTGAAATTGTTTGGACCCACGAAATGAATGCCCGATTGACAGATGAGCCCGATCCCGACCCGCTGCCTGGTTACCGGCATAAAGGAGGTTGTAAATCCTGCAAAACTGTTGATGATGCCCAGGGTATTGGGACCCAGAATGCGGATTCCGTCTCCGGCGGCCATTTCTACCATCTGACGGTGCATCTGCCGGCCGAGGTGATCGGCGTCATTAAAGCCCTGGTTGACCACAATCGCGGCTTTTATGTTTGCCGCAACGCAATCCTGCAAAATTTTCAGGGTTGTCTCGCGCGGCGTCGTGATGACGGCCAGATCGATTTCCTTTTTCACGGCGGTGACATCCGGGAAAGCCTTTTTCCCGAGAATTTCGCCGGCACTGGGATTGACCGGATATATTTCTCCCGAATAACCAAAGTCGCACATGGTTTCCATCAGATTAAATGAGCCCGGTCCGCTTCGGCGGCTGATGCCAATCAGCGCCACACTTTTGGGATCCATAAAATTTTGCATGCGGTATCCTCTTCAATCTTTAATCTTCATTCCCGGCTTTGCCGGATTGGGGCTTACCCCAACTTGTGCACGATTTTACCGAGGGTGCGCAAGCCGTTTTCCAGGGCCTCACTCCATGGAAACCCGCAGCTCAATCGGATAAAATGATTGAATTTCGGGGTGGTCGAGCACATGATGCCCGGCAAAATCGATATGCGGTGACGCTGGGCTTCGCGGTATACCTCGAGGCTGTCAACTTCGGGGTTCAACTCCACCCATAGCGCAAATCCGCCTTGCGGGGCGGTAACGCGGGTATCTTCCGGAAAGTAGCGGGCAATGGCCGTGATCATGTTGCTCACCTGATTTTTGAGGGCGGTGCGCAGTTTGCGTAAATGGCGGTCATAGGCTCCGCCTCGGAGATATTCCGCCAGGGCATACTGAACCAGCGGAGGAGACGCCACGGAATGGTTCAGTTTGAGTTGTTTGACCGCTGGTTTGAAGACCCCCGGCAGGGTCCAGCCGATACGCATGCCGGGGGCCAGTGTCTTGGAAAAAGAAGAACAGTATAATACGCGGCCGCTTTTATCGTATGACTTCAACGTGGTCGGTCGCCGGGCGCCGAAATGCAGGTCACCGTGAATATCATCTTCGATAAGGGCAACCTGTTTTTGTGCCAGCAGTTCAACCAGCCGCTTCTTGTTTGCCTCCGGCATTTCAAATCCCATGGGATTATGAAAATTGGCCACCAGAATACAGGCTTTGACATCGTGTCTGTCAAGGGCCTTTTCCACGGATTCCAGATCGATGCCTGTCTGGGGGTGGGTGGGCAGTTCAAGGGCCAGCATTTTCAAATCTTCGATCATCTGCAGGAACCAGGGATAGGTCGGCGATTCCACGATGATGGTGTCCCCCTGCGAGGCTGCTGCCTGCAGGCAGTAGCTGACGGCTTCCACGCATCCGTTGGTTATGACGATATCCTCCGGGTCGGTATGTTGAAAAAGCGTCAGGGTACGTTCTGCAATCTGACGCCGCAAGTGCTCGCTGCCGGCCGGGTTCTCATAGGACGCCAGAAATTGCTCCATCGTTCCGGCGGGCATCGACTTGACGAGCGCCGCCATCGATTTCAGCGGCAGCAACTGCGGCGCCACCAGGGTACCCCCCAGTTTCAGCATCGATCGATCCCCCATGTCCTCCACCACTGAGGCGGCCAGGGTGTTGATGGA
>Ga0049117_10000155_pt1 | contig 33922 bp, 20 predicted proteins | sample WorMetHERISLAND1_2_FD_55105 | JGI IMG/M metagenome (GOLD analysis project Ga0049117, IMG submission 55105) | Marine gutless worms symbiont microbial communities from Max Planck institute for Marine Microbiology, Germany - Olavius geniculatus... | ecosystem: Host-associated > Annelida >...
GCGCCGGCCTCTGGCCAAAAAACGGCCAGTCTAATCAAAGAAAAGAAACTTCAAAAAGCAAATTTTAGATTTTGGAATGCGGATTTTGGATTTAAGGTATTGTGTCCATTTTAAAACGACTGAGCGACGTGTCGGGTCCTAGCCGAAGGCGACGTGTGGGGTCGTAGCTCGAAGAGCGAAGCCCCAAGCCTGAAGCGAATCCAATATTCGTCAATCGACATTCGTCATTCGTCATTTCAATGTAGTTTCACACGAGCGGCGGCCTCCGGCTAAAGGACAGCCGGTCTGATCGGAAAAGAAACTGCGCAAATTCAAGGCAGTTTCGATTTACTCATTTGCCGTTTCGTCCTCGTCCTCGTCCTCGTCCTCGAAGCTTTTGAGCCGCTTTCAAACCCGAGGACGAGCACGAGGACGAGTGCGAGGACGAGTGCGAGTACGATTTAAATACCCCGCTTTTGGGTTAATATAGATGTAGTTTCAAAAGAGGAATATCGTAAGTCTAACCAGCTAAAAACGTGTCTTCTGCAGATGCCTAAGTTTGTGCTTTGACCTTAGGAACCCAAGCATGATATAAGCTAACCTTAAACCCAGAACCCAGAACCTCTGAAGCTATACGAATGTTCGATGGAAGCCGACAATAAAAAAGGCCTGTCCCGTTCCAAGGGCAACTCCAAATACCGCTGTTTGTCCTGTGGGACTACTGAAAATATGGGACGGCGCAAATACTGTTCGGTTGATTGCCGCCAGCGGCTGCGCTATAACCTGAATCTCAGGACCGGACTGCTGAAAGCCTTGAACACGAGATATGCCACGTTTTATTTCACCGATTCCATAATCATACTGGATGTTTTACCCTATGGATCCGGGGAAATGTTCAGCTACCTGTATCCACGGACCCATGGCCGCAAACCCGTTGAAGATTACTGCACGATGTCCAATCTTCTGGGCAATGCGTGGTGGGCCGAGCGCAACCGAACCAACAAGCGTTATATTGCCACCCGGCATCTGCTGGAAAAAGCAGAAGTCAAAAATGCCGAATCGGCTCCCATTCGACCGTTGGAAGTCAAGGAGCCGGCCCGGCTGGCCAACTCTTTGACTTTTCTGAAGCTAAAAAAATCAGAGCTGAATTCGCCGGGTCTGCAAAAAAAGATCAAGTCGGCCTACCGCAAACAGGCGATGCGGCACCATCCGGACTTAGGGGGCGATGCGACCGCTTTTAGAAGGCTGCACGAGGCCTATGAACAGATGATCCGGTGGTCGGAAAATCCGATCTATGTCAAACGCCGTGGTTTTCCGGATAAATGGTTTTATGCCGGCGAGACGAACCGGTGGGTGCAACCCGCGCCGCGATGGGTTAAGTTTTGAAAACCATGGAAGCTCATAAGTTCATAAGCTCGTGAGCAAAAAAGAAGGTGACAATTTCCATAACTTATCAGCTTATCAGCTTATTAATTCCTACTCTCTTTTTTTACGTTGGCCGAATTTTTCGACGGCTTTGAAGAATTCGGGGGTCATGCAGAGGATGCTCTGGTTGCGATTTTCCAGCTCAATGGCACTTTCCAAGGATGGCGCATGCCGGTTTTGATTTAAGACTTCTTTGGTAAACTGCAACCCTAACGGCGTTTTATCCAGCATTTCAGCTGCAATCTGAAGGGCTACCTGCAGCAGATCCTCTTCGTCTGCCAGACGACTTATCAAGCCTATTCTGTCGGCTTCGGCCGCATCCACCGTCCTGCCGGTCAGCAAGATATCGGCGGCCCGGGCATTGCCAACGAGTTTCGGCAGAAAATACGAGCTTCCCAGTTCACCCCCTGACAAGCCGATGTTGATAAAAGACGGCGTAAAGGCAGCGTTGGTATCGGCAATGATGACATCCGATGCCAGGGCGATACACATACCGCCGCCGGCGGCCGGCCCGTTGACCGCTGCAATAATCGGCTGGGGCAATCGGCGCATGTCGATGATCAGCCGGGAATACACCCTTTGTGTTTTGACCAGATGCGAGGCGGCGCTTGAAAAAAGATCTGCCCCTTTGCCGGCAATTCGTTCATCCCGCAAGTCGGCACCCGAACAAAATCCCCGACCTGCGCCGGTAACAATCACCACTCTAACATCCTCACGATTTTTGAGATCCTCAAAAAGTGCATGGAGTTCCTCCAGCATCTCCAAATTTAAGGCATTCAGCCGCTCCGGCCGATTCAGTGTGATTCGTCCGACGTTATCCTGTGGATTATCATATCTTATGGTATTGAATTCCATTTTGTCTCCTAATTTCCAAAGGCAAAATCGATCATTGGTTCCGCTATTTTCAGCGCTTCGGCCAAAACGTGCGGATCCAGCCTGATATTGTTTACACCGCAAACGCACATCAAGATCCCCAAAGGCAGATCTCCCCCCGACTCAATCAGATATTGGATAAGGTGTTCATATTCACTCACGGATATATCTGCAAAATTAGCGGCCGTTTTTGCCACCGCTGGACTCCAGCGATCGGTCCGGTTTAATATTTCAGTTAATTTTTCCAATTTTGATGGTAATAACTGCATGGGATTTCTCACCTTGTGTTGATTCGTGGGTTGGTAATGAAATGATTAATATGAACAGGGACAGGGGTGCAATCATTTTTATGGTTAATCATCTTGAAAATTTCATTAATCAATTTCAGTCTGGTCTATTGACAGCATCGGGTTGGGTATTTAATAAATGGTGACTTCAAAGAGTCGACCCGGTTTAAACGTGGCAGTATAGGGGAGTATCGTAGATTTTATGTCTAGGAAATCAAAAAAGGAGTCTAAGGCCAAGCGCGGGCCGTTAACCAAGGCGGTTGCTACAATGCCGGCAGCATTGGAAGCAGATTATAACCGGCTGGAATTTCACCGCAGCGCCGTGGCACTGATGCCGGATCCGGCCGACCGGCGGCCCGGCATAGCATTTCAGATTGAGGGGGGCCCAAAAAAAGTGGCCCAGCAGTTTTGCAGCTGCCGTGCGTCCGGCACTGCGACCTGTGTCCACCAAAAAGAGCTTTCACGGGTATTGGCCACGAGTCAAGGCCAGGCGGCCGACAACCTACACTATGACAAGTTTCAATCCGGTCTCTGGCACCGCTTGGCATCTTTACTGGCCGAAGAGCAACGGGAGACTCCGGCGGACATCCGTTTGGCCGCCTTAAAGTACAATGGCCGAAAAAGTCTTAAAGTCATCGGTAGCAGCAATCAGACACTTCTGACTTATCATTCAGCGGATCTTGACCGCATGCGGTTTCTGGAACGCTGCACGCAGCCGCCGGAAGATGCCGATGTGCCAACCAGGGGCGAAATTATCCGTCAGCTTGCCCTGCTGGCCCTGACCGAGAATGAAAGAGTGCTCATGGACCGCGGGATTAAAACCCGGCGCCAGGTGCTGGAGGAGACATTCTGGTACAAATTCGCCTATCACTGCTTTCGTGAATTCGGCGCAAACGGCTGCACCCTTCATCCGGCGATTGATGAGTCCAGCGGTGCATTTATGGTAACCGGAATTTCGGCACAGAATGAGGCCGTGTTTACCTTCGAGATCCCGCGAAAATTAGTCAAACGAGTCCTGCTGGAATGTGGCGGGCTGCTTTCCAACCAGCATGGGTTGACCATCAACCCCATCTCCTTGGATGCGATTTTTGACGTCAAGCTAACGTCTGAATTGGACATTGAAATCAGCCCGCTTCTGCGGACGGTCTCAAAAGAAGGTGAAGCTAAGTTTTTCCAGCGCGAAGATCTCAAACGCTTTCAATATGGCGATCTATATTACATCAAGGAACTAAGCCTCCTGGCGGAGGACTGCTATCCGGAGCCCCCGCCAAAATCATTTGGCGAACCGGTTAAAACCGTCATTGAAAAAAGCCAGGTGCCCGGTTTTCTCGATACGCATGCCGCTGAGCTGGAAAGCACCGCATTTCAGGTTCATGAAAATATCCGGAGGCTTAGAATCCTGAAAAAATTCGACCGGCTTGAAATTACACCCCGGGTCCTGGAGCGCGATTGGCTGTGGCTGTCGATCAGCTATGGCGCCGGCAGCCAATCAATTTCGCTGGCCGACATTCTGAAAGCCCGCCGGACCAAACAGCGCTACGTGGCAACGGATAAGGGCTGGGTGGATTGCAACAGCCCGCAGTTCGATATCCTTGATTTATTGGAACACGGACCGACCGACCCGGAACCATCACAAGACGACCAAACGATCCGGCTGCGGCGGACCGACGTCCTGCGGTTAAATGCGGCGGAAGAACAGCAGCTGCAGATTGAAGGCGACAGTCGGCTGACTGCCGAGTTGAAAAATTTTATAGATCTTAACGCCGTGGTCTCCCTGCCGGATTTAAAAGATCGCGTTACGCCGTTGAGGGACTACCAGGTGCGCGGGACTGAGTGGCTCTGGTTTCTGTTTGAAAATGGATTCGGCGGACTGCTTTGCGATGATATGGGCTTGGGCAAAACCCACCAGGTCATGGCCTTGATGACGGCCCTCCAACTGCACCGCCAGAACAACGGTCCATTCCTGGTGATTTGTCCCACCACGGTTATCAGCCACTGGCATAAAAAAATTTCCGATCACGCGCCGGATTTAATCCCCGGCATTTACCACGGCGGGGAGCGGAACCTGGACAGTCTGCTCACCGAATGCAACACCGTGCTGACTTCTTACGGTATCCTTTTACGCGACATCGAAAAAATCGAACGGGTGTCTTTTGAGCTGGCCGTGTTTGATGAGATCCAGTACATCAAGAATTCCGCTACCCGGACTTACCGGGCTGCCAAAGCCATACGGGCCCGGATGAACCTGGGACTGACCGGTACGCCCATCGAAAACACGGTTACCGAACTCAAAGCGCTGATGGATGTAACAACTCCCGGATACCTGGGGGCCGACTCGGATTTTGTCAACCGCTACGTAGCTCCCATCGAGGAGGAGCAAAACGCTGCCAGGCGCGGAGAACTCAGCCGTCTGGTAGCGCCATTTACCCTCAGACGTCTTAAGCAAAGTGTGCTCTCGGAACTGCCCGCGAAAATTGAGGATATACGCACCTGCCGGCTCAGCGAGGATCAGGTTAAGCTGTACCGGGATGCCGTTGAAACGCGCGGACGCGATCTGCTGGCGGCTCTCCAAAACGACGGGCAGGCCGTGCCGTATATGCATATTTTCGCCCTGCTGAATCTGCTCAAGCAGATCTGTGACCATCCGGCCCTGGTCGAAAAGGATATCGACGGATATGACCGCTACCGCTCCGGCAAGTGGGATCTGTTTTGTGAGCTTCTGGTCGAAAGCCTTGACAGCGGCCAAAAGGTGGTGATCTACAGCCAATATCTGGCCATGATCGATATCATCGAGGCTTTTTTACGGGAGCTGAACGTAGGCTATGTCAGCCTGACCGGCAAAAGCCGCAACCGGGGGGCGATCATTGAGCAGTTCAACCAAGATGAGGACTGCCGCGTCTATGTCGGCAGCCTGAGGGCCGGCGGCACCGGCATCGACCTGGTGGCCGCTTCGGTGGTCATCCACTACGACCGCTGGTGGAACGCCGCCAAAGAGGACCAGGCCACCGATCGCGTGCATCGCATCGGGCAGCGGCGTGGGGTTCAGGTCTTCAAATTGGTGACCGAGGGCACCCTGGAAGAGAAGATTGCGGCCCTGATCGACAAAAAGCGCAAACTTCAAGGCAGTGTGATCAAAGAAGATGATCCGGGTCTCTTGAAGAGTTTCACACGGGAGGAATTGCTTGATTTGATGACTGTACCGGCGAAGGTGTGAGTAGTCGATTCGGTTCGAAATCGAATTTCAGTGTCTCTGCAAAAAGCGTAAAAGTCTGACTATGTCATACTTCGGTTCATCCGGTCATCCGGATTGCCACCTCAATTGACCAACCCCTTGAGATCCAGATAACAAACTTATCGGCCGTAGGCCCTGAGCTCACGTTCGATGATATCCAGCCGATCGGGATTTGCGACCCTTGAATTTTGATAATGCAACAGATGATTGAGTTCATGGCCAAGAATAGCCTGATTGACGACGATTTGGTTGCCCAGTTTTCTTCCGAAAACATAGATGTCATTAGATGTTGTCGCATATCCAAGGATTCGGGAGTTATCAGCCGACGCTTTCTCCCATTCAAAATATTTGCGGTCACTAACGATATGTACTCTGACATTTTTCAGTTCTACCACCATGTTTAGGTTATTTGGTTCTTCGCAAGACTCAAAAGCAGTTTGCATGAGAAAGAAACCGTCACGGCGATAATCCGAAGCCAATTGGGCACAAGATGCCAGCAAGCTTGATATTAGTAATGCAACCAAGGTAAAGCTCGAATATTTTTGTATCACAAAACATCACCTCATTTCACCAGACCTTTCGTTCCAAATTTTGTCCTCCAGATTTATTAGAATGAAAGTCTCTGATGAATGCAATGAGAGCAAGACCGATGCCAAGCTTTCCGAAGAAAGATAAAAAGGCAGGATTTATTTATAACTAATTGCATTTATTTATAATTTTTTAATCTTCCGGTTTTTCTGATACATTGCGGCTTTCTATGTGGGTTGTTTAACTGGTAACATGATTGACACTATGTGGTAGCAGCTTTAGAGTGCGCAGGTCGGCAGGTCGGCAGATATTTTAGGCCTTGACTTTGTTGTGCTAACCGGTTGCACCGCCATGCAGTTCTGTTCTGACGGCTTCCCCGATATTTTCGATGGAATACGGTTTTTTTACATAAATCCTGGCGCCCAGATTTTGCGCTTTTTTTACCCGTTCCGTTTCCGAGAACCCGCTGGCGATAATCGCTTTCTGGTTGGGGCGAAATTCAAGAATTCTTTGGTACGTCTCAAATCCATCGATCCCCGGGTTCATAATCATATCCAGAATCAGCAAGTCGGCCGACTTTTCTTCCATGTATTGAACAGCCGCTTCGCCGCTCGGCACAGTTGCGGTTTGGTAGCCCAATTTTCTTAATATTTTAGAGGCGATCTCTCTTTGCTCCCGGACGTCATCGACCACCAGGATCAACTCCCCGTTGCCTTTCAAATCTTCAATCGATGATTGCGCCTTTTGTTCCTCCGATCGTTCATGAGTTATGGGAAAGTAGAGGATGAAGGTCGTGCCCCGACCCTCCTCAGTTTGGATGTCGATGTAGCCGTTGTGATCATTTACGGTGCCCCAGACCACGGCCATACCCAAACCGGTTCCGCTGCGACCCATCTTTTTCTTCGTAAAGAAAGGCTCGAATATTCTTTCCAGATCATGCTTCGAAATCCCTGTCCCGTTATCGGAGATGGATATGGTGGCATATTGGCCGGCCGCGATCTTTTCGCCGCTTCCCAGGGATTGTGTCAAATTGCGGTTTTGGGTGGATATGCGGATTTCGCCACCGTCGGGCATGGCCTCGGCGGCGTTGGAAACCAAATTCATGATGGTTTTAAAAAGATGGATAGGAGAACCTGAAATGTTATTCAAAGCGGGATCCAGGTCTGTTTCGACGGTTACCTTCTGATGATAAGAGCTCAATTTTTGATATTCCGGGCTCCTCAGGTAGTCGGAGACGATGCTGTTTAGATTCATCACCTCGGATACCCCGACGCCCCGTCTGGCCAGCGTCAGCATATCCTGGACTATGGCCGCGGCCTTCTTTCCCGTTTCCTGAATGGTTTCGATCGGCTCCCGCAAAGGACTGTCCTCGGGCAGGTCCAGCAGCAGGAGCTCCGGGTAGCTGACGATTCCGGATAAAATATTGTTGAGATCATGGGCCACCCCCCCGGCAAGCGTTCCAATCGCCTCCATTTTCTGAGCCTGCCTCAATTTTGTCTCCAAATGCTTTTGAGCAGTAATATCGCGCAAGAAATTCAGTGTGGCCGGCGATCCTTCCCACGAGATCAAGGCCGTGTTGAGATGGGTCCATAATTCCTGGCCATTTTTATTCAGGATTCTGAATTCGTAGCTGTTGGGCAGGTCTTCGCCCGCCAGCCGTTTGCGGTGGCGTCTAAACACCATATCCCGGTCTTCGGGAAAGATGATTTCAGAAAAAGGATTGGTGGCCAATTCCTGGGCCGAATAGCCGGTCAGCTCCAAAGTTCTGGGATTCGGAAATTTGATGACCTGGTCCTGGGCGATAAAAATCGCTGTATCGGCATTGTCCACCAGGAGACGATATTTTTCCTCTGACTCTCTCAGGGCGCCTTCGGCCCGCTGGCGTTCATTTATTTCCTGTCTCAGATCCTTGTTGGTTTGCGACAATTCATTGGTGCGGTCTTTGACCCGCCTTTCCAGTTCCAGGTTTGCCACCTTAACTTTTTCTCTTTCTTCCTGATAAAGATTCACCAAATAAAAATCGCGGCGAGCGGAGTACTCCATGAAGTAGCAGATCATCATGCCCAGCAAATTGGCAATACCCAAATAAAGAGTATCGTGAAATAAAATATGAAATGGCGTACCGATGATGTGTATCGAAGCCAGCACATAAGAAAATAAAAGAAGGCAACCGGGAACCGCGGCATAGATAAATCGTTCTCGAATGAAAGTATACCCAAAGATCATGCAAATGATGACTCCCACATAGTAGGAAAAAACGGTGGGTTTCGGTCCCACAATTATCATCATGGTAAAACTGAAGCCGGTTACGAATATGTAAAAGGACTGAATTAATTGCCAAAATTTAGCGTAGTAGGACGAATAAGAAAATAGCAGGCCGATTATAAAAATTGGGATGACGATCCCGTAACGGATCGTCCAAACTGCAGCTTTGGACTCCGGAAACAGTACTAATTCCAATATACCGCTAAAGCCGTATAAGACAATGGTAAATATATGGCATAGTCTTGAATGCTTAACATTTGTCAAAAAATAATTCGACAGGAAAAGCTTTTCAAGACCAGCCTGATCATCACGGAAGGAGAGTGTTAGTGGATTGATCTCCAACTTGACGTCGTTTGATCGATGCTGCGGTCCTGCCACCAAATTGTTTTTAAACGATATTGAACTCATCAGCCGTGAATTTTCCGCTGAAACATGAAATTAAGTCACGTTAATCCATTTTGTTATGATTTTGATGAATAATCCGCATCTTTCGGTGGAGAGTTTTACTTCTAATAATCTATACCTAAAACTCTATCTTGTACAAGCAAAATTTATGCCTTTTTGTGAAAAAAAGTAATAAATATAAAACTGCAAATACAATGGGTTAATGATATCTTAAATCGATGGTATACCCGGATATGGTGCACAGTTAAAAGGTTGACTGTTTTATCCACAAGATCCAACGGTAGCGTCCCTGGTTTGCCTGATGCAAACCGTGAACCATAAATGCTTGTGCTGATTTGTAGGGTTTTATCTAAAAATGATTCAGTTAACATTTTAAATTAAGAAAGTTTTTAAAATTCAGCTATCAAATTAAATTTACTAAATATCTGATTTTTTTATTATTTATTTCGTTTGACCTTGAATGTGATTTCCCCACATGTTAACAATATTCTTGGTAGTTTAGCAGCCAGCGCGGTACAGGTAAGATCTGGCCGGTTTTCCAACCTAACAGTATGATCAGGCCATCCGACCTATGGCAGCTGATTGTGCTTCGCGATATATATCATTAATTCACCCGTAGCGCCACAAAATGGTGTCACATGTAAATTGAGGTTTTGGGAGAGAATCAATTGAACAGGAAATCCACTTCTATCCCAATTGCTGTAATCGGATTGGGCTGCTGCTATCCCGGATCCCATTCTCCCCGGCAACTTTGGGAAAATGTGCTTAGCCGCCGTCGCCAGTTCCGACGCTTTCCCGACTGTCGACTGCCTTTGGCCGAATATTTTCATGAAGACATCACCGCGACGGATAAAGCCTATGCCCGCCAGGCCGCCCTCATTGATGGATTCGAATTTGATTGGTCGGCCAAGCGTATTCCCAAATCGACTTACGAAGCAACGGATATCGTCCATTGGCTCGCCCTGGATACGGCCCTGCAGGCCATCGCTGACGCCGGATTCAGCGCCGGCAATTTCCCCGGCCCACGAACGGGAGTGATCGTTGGCAACAGTCTCACCGGCGAGCAAAGCCGTTCCAATAGCCTGCGACTCAGGTGGCCGTTTGTCCGCAAAGTATTTTTAGCCGCCGCCCAACAATGCGGCATGCCGGCCACAGAAATCCACCGGCTGGAAGATGTTCTGGAAGCCAACTACAAATCAGTATTTCCAGCCGTCAACGAAGACACCCTGGCCGGTGGACTTTCCAATACCATTGCGGGCCGCATCTGCAACTACCTGAATGCCGATGGGGGGGGGTATACGGTTGACGGGGCCTGTTCCTCCTCGCTGCTGGCAATCACAACGGCTGCCGCCGGACTGGCTGACGGCGAACTGGATTTGGTCCTGGCCGGCGGTGTCGATGTCAGCCTGGATCCTTTCGAACTGATCGGTTTCTCGAAAACCAAAGCTTTGGCGCCAGGGGAAATGACCGTTTACGACCGTCGCAGCGCCGGTTTTATTCCCGGCGAAGGATGCGGTTTTGTTGTGTTGAAGCGCCACAGCGACGCCCTCAGAGACCGCGACTACATCTATGCGGTTTTGCACGGTTGGGGGATTTCGTCCGACGGCAGTCATGCCGCCCTGACCGCGCCGAGTGTCCCCGGCCAGGCTCTCGCCCTGGAGAGAGCCTATGCCAAAGCCGGTTACGACATCCAAGACTTGGACTTTATCGAGGGGCATGGCACCGGCACCGCGGTCGGTGATCGCATCGAGTTGGAGGCCATTGCAGCCGCCCTTAACGACAGGCCGCAGCCGCAAGGCAACGGCCCACGTTTTTGTGGTATATCCTCGTTGAAATCGATCATGGGCCACACCAAAGCCGCCAGCGGGGTCGGTGGCTTCATCAAGGCGGTAATGGCGGTCAATCGTCGTATATCACCGCCAACGGCAGGGTGCCGTTATCCGAATGCGACTTTTGAACAGACAGCAACACGGATTTATCCCATCCAACAGGGCACCCGCCATGAGCCGACCCAAACTTTAAGGGCCGGAATTTCGGCCATGGGATTTGGCGGCATCAATTGCCATGTCACCATCGCGTCGGCCGAACCGCCCAGACGGCGGCTTGAACCGGCAATCGATGAACGGGCTCTGATGGTTTCAGCGCAGGAGGATGAATTATTCATATTCAGTGGCAGTGATGCATCTGAGATAAGTGCAAAATGTCGTGAGATCTCTGAAACCGTCAAAGGAGCCAGTTTGGCTGAGCTGACCGATTTGGCAGCCCATCTGGGAAACCAGGTGAACCCGCAGCATCCGTGGCGGGCGGCCTTAACGGCCGGCAGTCCGGATGAGGTCCGCCAAAGGTTGCAAAAACTGCAGTCGTACCTGAACTGCGGCAGCGTTGATCCCGGCGATGTGTATCAGAATGCACCGGATCGCATTTGGATCGGACATTCGGTGAAACCGCCGCGTATTGGACTGCTGTTTCCGGGACAGGGGTCTCAGAAACTGAATATGGCCCGAATTCTGGTCGAACGATTTCAGTGGGCGCGGGAAATCGCCCAAATTGCCGACCACTTGAGTGCTGAGTTTCAAGCTGCACCACTTAGCCAAATCGTAAATCCACCGCTTGATCGAGCCCGGGACGCCGGGCAGGTTGACGCATGGCAACGGACCCTGTCCCTGACGGCTAACGCCCAGCCCGCTGTCTGCCTGGCTTCTATTCTCTGGTTCAAGTTCCTGCAGGATCTGGGGATCGTGCCGGTGGCCGTCGGCGGGCACAGTCTCGGGGAAGCAGCCGCTTTTTATGCGGCCGGTGCTTTTAATGAAAAGACTTTGATGCGCTTTGCTTTTCTGCGGGGACAGGCCATGACGCCACCTCAGAACCAAGCGGGCGCCATGGTGGGCCTGAAGTGCAGCCGCCGCCAAGTGGACCGGCTGCTCGAGACGATATCTGAAGGATTTGCCGAATTGGCCAATATCAACGCGACTAACCAGATGATTGTCTCCGGTGACGCCGCTGGCATCGAACAGATTTGCCGCCTGGCTGATGCCGCAGGAATTGCAACGCATGTATTGCCCGTCTCGAATGCCTTTCACAGCCGGCTGATGGCTCCGGCCGCGGAAAAGCTTGCCAAAAAAATGCCGTTGCCCCCCAAGGTGGCGAAACTGAAAATGCGCCTGTTCAGAGGAACGGACGGCAATGAGGTTTTTGCAGGACAGAATCTAACCGACCATTTTGTTCACCAGGTAACGGCTCAGATCCAATTTCCCGCCTTGGTCGAGTCAATGGCCAATGTATGCGATATTATAATCGAAGCCGGACCGGGCCAGGTGTTGACCGGACTGGTGAATTCAGCCTTCAATGGCGATAGCCCCATCTGTCTGCCCACGGAATCATCCCCCCTTCAGACCGGGGACTTGAATCGGCTGCTGGCCAGACTTTTTGTCAGCGGCTCTGCCATCAACTGGGACAAATTGTATGCAAACCGACTGGTGCACCCGTTTGCTGCACCTGGCGATAAATCTTTTTTTCGCAATCCCTGCGAAATACCGCTTATCGACAGTGATGGGAAGCAACAAGTGCCTCACTCCCCAATTACCTCGTCGGCCGAAACGATGTTGTCGGATTTGGCCGGTGTCTCTCAACAAAAGATCAATGAATATCTGAAAAAGCGCGGCCCGTTTCTGGCCGAAGTGATCAAGGCCGATCTTAAGCACAACCTTATTGAAGAAAATTCGGGTGAGGGAGCCTGCCGGATCGAAACCGTCTCCGGAGCTGCAATTAGCCTCGCCGAGAAAAACGCCCTGGGGGAGCGTCTGGGCAACGAGCAATTTTATACCATGATTGTGGCGGCCACAGGATTTCCGAGGGAATCATTGGCACCCGATCTGCGTCTCCTGGATGATTTGAATCTGGACTCCATCAAATCCGGGGATCTGATCGCCGGCTACGCTGAAAAATTAGGGCTTGCGGGGCAAGTTGACCCGGCTTCCCTGGCGAATGCCACGATCCACGAAATCGTCAATCTGTTCGAACGTTTGTGTTCAACTCAAAATTCCCACAGTCCAAAGGATATCGGACTTACCAAGCAAGACGCATTGCAAGAACTGGTTCAAATCGTCACTCGGTTCAGTAGACATCCCGTCTCAGATATATCCATTAAGGCACCAGTGGGTTCGCACCTGGGGCTTGGGGCAGATCATCTTGAAGAGATGCTGCAGGAGATTTCCGGGAAGCTCCACCTGGATCTCAACATCGACCTTGATCCCCTGATCAATCGAAGTTTAGGCCAGATTGCCGAGATTATCGCCCGCGTTGCCAAGGACGGTAAAGCAAAGACGCCTGCACCGCCCACCAATCTATCCCCCCCCTGGGTCCGAGAGTTTCAAATCAGCCTGATTGAAAAGGAGCAGCCTGGTTTGCCGCCCTGGTTTGGAAAACGCACGGAAGACCAATGGTCCCGGTCTCAGGTTTTGATATTGGGCGACGATACCCAGGACAGCGTCTGTCGGGCTCTGGCTGATCATTTGATTAAAGAGGGTGCTGGAGTCCGGTGTCATAGTTATGGCACCGCGGTCTCACAGTCCTTTACCGATGGGGTTGAGCGCTTTTCTCATTTTATCGCGGTTTTGCCGCGCGCTTATCATGAAACTAAACAAGTCGAAGATCGGCTGAAGGCGATCATCAGGCGTCTGGTCAGCGCAGCCATTCCGCCGCCGGCCAGCCGCGGTCGCCGCCGTCGCAACTGCCTGGCTTTCGTCCAGTTCGGCGACGGGTACTTTGGGACACGTCCCGCCGCCGGCCATCTTGGCCGGTGCTGCGCCTCGGCCCTGGCCAAGAGCGTGCATCTCGAGCGCCATGATTTGAAAACTCGGGTGCTTGATTTCGATCCGACACTGACCGAAGCCGAGATTGCAGCAAAAACCATCAGTGAAATGCAAGGCCCCGAAAGCTTTGCCGAAATCGGCTACGACCGGTCGCTTGTGCGAAGGGCCTATGAGGCTGTCGCGCTACAGCCCTTGGAATACAGATTAGACCCCGTTTCGTGGTCACCTGAAGATGTCATACTTGTGACGGGAGGCGCCAAAGGCATTACGTCTGAATGCGCCTTGGCCCTGGCCCGCGCCACCGGAGTTCGCATAGCGCTCATCGGACGCACACCGCTGCCGGCAGATGAAGAACACGTTGCGCAAGATGAGAAGATATTGACCCTGCTGCAGCGGTATGAACGTCACGGACTGGAGGTGCGTTACTATAGTTGTGATGTCTGTGATCGAAATCTATTAAGAGAGACGCTGCAACGAATCCGGCAAGATCTGGGTAAAATCACCGGCGTCATCCACGGTGCCGGACTCAACATTCCGCGCCGCATAAATCAAACAACGGCTGAGGAAGCTTTTACAGAGATTTCACCCAAAGTTATCGGTGCGCTAAATATTCTGGCTGAGTTGAGCCATGATCCGCCTAAGATTATCGTCGGTTTGACATCGATCATCGGCATCACCGGCATGCCGGGCAACAGCTGGTACGCCTTTTCCAATGAGGCTTTAGATCTAATTTTACGCGGTTTCAGGGCGGATCATCCTCATACCCGGACCCAGTCGGTGGCCTACAGCATCTGGCGTGATGAAGGTATGGGGGCAAGACTGGGCAGTGTCGCAGCCTTAAAAAACAAGGGCATCGATGCTATTCCGACCCACGAAGGTGTGAAGCGGTTTGTGCGGCTGTTTCTGCATAACCCGGGAGCTCACCAGGTGATCGTTGCTGCCCGCATGGCTGCGTTCGAAACCCTGGAAATGCGAGACTCACCGCACATCGAGGGTGCCAGATTTTTGGAAAAGCTGATACAGCATACCCCCGGCGTGGAATCGGCTTTCATGGCTCACCTGTCAACGGAGCAGGATCTTTACCTGCAAGATCATCGCTTCAACGGCTCTTATCTTTTCCCGGCTGTATTCGGTCTGGAAGCGATGTCCCAGGTGGTGGCTCATGTCGCGGGAATTTCCGAATTCCACAGAGTGAGGATAGAGGACCTGCAGTTGCAGCGGCCCATAACCGTGGATCCCGAAAAGGGAACGAGTATTGTTATATATGCCCAAGTGCAGGAACGTTTTTCGGAAGAAGATCGCTTCATCGTTAAGGCAGGTATTTTCAGACTTGGAACGGATTCGGAATCGGATTTTTTTTCAGCCAGATTTGCATTGGGCCGGTCAGATCGACCGACTGTCCATTTGCCGGGCGGGCACCGGAAACTGTTGAACTTCAATCCGGCGGACCTTTACCGCGAGCGACTCTTGTTTCAAGGAGCGCGATTTCAAAGGATCGACAAAGTCTATCAGCTCGATCAGTACGGGGCGAGATCCGGTACGGTGGTGCTGGGCACTTCATCCTGTGCTCAAGATCCGGGACAACTTGCATTTGCCAACTCCGAAACACGCAAACTGATGTTGGGCGATCCTTTCCAGCGCGATACCCTGCTGCAATCGGCAGCTTTAATGATTCCGCAGGATACCTCCCTGCCAATTTCCGTCAAACGGTGGGACATTTATCGCTGCGGGCCGGATTTATCCGAATTGGACCGTTTTTATATCCAAACCCGCGTGGAAGCCTCACAGGAGGACAAAGTAAGCGCTGCGGTAAGGTTTATCAGCGCCAAAAAGGAACTTATAGAGAATTTGGAAGGATACAGCTTAAAGGTGTTGCAGCATCACGCCGACTATCCAACTGTTGCGGATTTACTGGAGCCGGACGATTATGATACGGTGGATCTACAAAAATATTTAACCCGCTTGACGCATGCGACCAATCTGAAGTTACCCTATGTCGGCTTGGCGTTTCTTCCCGGCATTCATGACCTATCAAAAAACAGGAGACGAGAGCTAGCGCGCCCATTGCTTGCGAAGACCGTCCAAAAAGCCAGCGTACCCGAGCAAACCACCGAAGGCCAGGTTGAGGTAAGCTGGCAGCGATCCGGCAAACCTGTCGTCTCGTCGTCAAAGGAGACCCTGGAGGTCTCATTGGCCCACGATCACCGTTACTGCATTGCCGCAGTGGCACAACAGCCGGTTGGGTGCGACATCGCCCCTGTGACGCATCGATCTCTGCGGCAGTGGAAAGCACTGTTGGGACCAATATGCCGAACCCTGATCGATGAACAGTTGGATGCGGACGCTCTCGATCTGAAATGCACCTCGCTTTGGGCTGCTAGAGAGGCTCTGCAAAAATTGGGTATCACAAATGTCAATTCCTTTTCCGAAGAACAGCACGCGGAAAATGGAACCGTGCTTCATTGCGACACAAGCGAAGGCTTGAGAAAAATTGTGACATTCCCAATTTTGCTTACCCGCGGCAAAAAGCGGGTGATCGCTGTGAGTGTTGTGGACACTCGCGAACAGATTGCGGAGGAGCATCCGCCTGAAGTTGATTACCCCGGATACGGGGACCTGTTCGATCGGCAACACTATAAGGTTGTTGAAGGCGGTCCCCAGGGACAAGTCGCCTTCATCCAGCGTTTTCCAGTTACGTTCCATCATGCAGGTCAGTTAAGTCGACATGTATATTTTAGCCATTATTTCTTTTGGGCCGGAATGGTCCGGGAAGCGTCCGCCTGGCCCATCCTGAGGAGAATATCGAACCAGTTCGCGACAGGGATGTGGGGAGGGGTGACAAATTTTGCGGATCTGAGAGTCCTCGGGGAAGCGACAACTCGTGACCTAATCGAAGTTTGGATGTGGTCACTGGGAAATAGCGGCTCGCAGAATTCAACGACTGAACTGACTTTTGATTTTCGAAAGGTGCTTCCCGGAAACAATTATGAACGTTTGGCCGTTTTAGAACTAAAGACAACATGGGTCAGAATTCTCGATCATGGTATCGTGAGTGTAGAGCCGTATCCCGATTATTATGCGTCTTTTTTAAAGGACATGCAGCCCCGCTTCCAAGCACCAAATACACCACAAAAGCTACCGGAACCCTTGAAGTCATTATATAAAAATGACGATGAACACTTTTTATACACTTCACCATCGGGGCCGGTCGTCGAACCGGTCCTGTATTCCCAATTCATCGATACGTCGCTGGAGGATGCCAATATTGCCGGCAACATCTATTTCGCGAACTATTATGCCTGGCAAGGCCGGATTCGGGATCGATATTTTTATAGCCTCATTCCGGAATGTTTCCGGGGGATTGGAGAATCCGGCGAATTGATTTGTCTGAACTGCAGAGTCGACCATCTGCGGGAGGCGATGCCTTTTGACCGTATCGAAGTCGTCATGGCGCTTAAAATGCTCAAAACCTCCCGTGCGACACTTCATTTCGATTACTTCAAAGCCCTGCCGGACGGTCGCCAATTGAAATTGGCTACCGGCGAGCAAACTGTGGTTTGGGTGCGCCGGGATGCCGACAAAAAACCGGTGCCCCATCCATTCCCAACGGCGGTTCACAGGGCTCTGCGCGAGTCTTTTACCCAAAAGTTGTCTAAAGCTGCCAGCTTTTAAAAGCATCCCTTGGCGGTGCAAATCGTCTGGTAACGCCGGCCTTTCCTCGGTTCCGCCTCCCTGAGCATTGATCGAGCCCCAAGACCAAATCCGGACAAGCCGAAATTGAAGATTGAATATTGAATTTTTGTGGTTCGTCCTTGGCGGATCTATTTTATTCTGCCTCGGATCAAGATTCGGCACTTGATTTTCACTGCTGATTTTGTGCCGGGAGCGAATCGAAAAAATCCATGATTGCCCCACCGGCATTCTTGGGCCAGAGATGGGGATAGAATTTTCCGCGACGGTTGTAATCCTCCGAGTGCGGGCACCAGATTACCGGGTTCGGTGCTTGGGCCGGGCCATAGCACTCACAATTCAGATCTCGCGGTTCGCAGGGCCGTGCCGACGGCTCCAGCTCGTTTTGAGCCAGGGCCCAATCCCGGGCCTTCAACCCGCGTGACACGGGTACCAAATCGTCTTTGGGATTGTGCATGATCATGGCCGCCGCCGGTCCGCTGCATTTGATGTCCCAGATGCGTCCGCCGACCGTGCCCACGCCGCGGATGACCGATCCGCGGGCACAGCCCAGGCTGTTGGCAAAGCTGGCCCCCAGTGAGTGGCCGACCGCAAAAACCTGTTCGCGGTCAATGCAGTAATCCTTTCTGAAGGATTCTAGCAAGGCGTCAAACAGGGCGAAATCCCGCAGTTGATTTCTTGGATCGCTGCGCGTGTACCAGCTGTACTTGCCGTCGGCTGCGATCAGACCGGCAGGATAGACGAAGATCGTCGGGTCTTTTGAGTTTTGTTCGATGCGGTAGTACTTGCGTACACGATTATTGGGAGTGGAGCGGCCGTGGAAGGCGAAAATCAGGCGATGGGCGACTCGGGGGTCGTAAGACGCCGGTAAGACCAGGATGAATTCACGGATATGTCCGTCGACCTTGATGGACGTCGGCAAGGCAGCGGGAGGTGGGTGCCCGCAGCCATCTGAACGATTGGCCCTCTCATCCGCGCCACAGCTTGCCGCGATGATCAACATCGATATCAGAATTGTTGCAGATCGAAGTATTATCACCATCATTAATGCTCCATTGATTGAGGGCAAGCCCCTGGGTCTCTCAATCAGTTTCATCCTCTTGCAGACTTATGACAGAAGACAGATGCCAGATGCCAGAAGACAGATGTCAGATGACGAAGCCAGAGACAGAAATCAAATCGTTATTTGTTATTAGTTATTGGTTATTGGTTCCAAGCGACAGATTACTAAAAACGGCTGAAATATCAATTTCTTAATAGCATTGGAAATCGATTGGCAACCGATTAACCTAATTCAAAAGACGCATTTCAATTGCCGAACACCGAAAGCCGAACGCCCAACACCCAATGCCGAAGGCCGTTAACCCTATACCCTAACCCTTTTAGCTCATACCAGGTTTTCCCGGCATCCGGTATCTTCTATCCAGCATCCAGCATCGAGTATCCAGCATCCAGCATCCAGCATCCAGGAACAAGGCGCCTGATCATTTAGGAAACACCGCGCCTTTATCAGCACTGGAAACCATGGTGGCATAGCGGGCCAAATAACCGCTCTTGATTTTGGGCTCGAATACGGGCAGCTCCGACAGTCTTTGCCGGATCTCGTCTGCTGATAGTTCTACGTTCAATTGATTCTCGGGGATGTCGATAGCAATGATATCCCCCTCCTTGACCGCGGCTATCGGACCGCCGGCTGCGGCCTCCGGCGACACATGCCCGATGGCCGATCCTCGGCTGGCCCCGGAAAAACGGCCGTCGGTAATCAGCGCCACCTCCCGGTCCATTCCCATGCCGGCCAGAGCGGAGGTCGGCGAGAGCATTTCCTGCATGCCCGGCCCCCCTTTCGGTCCCTCGTAGCGGACGACGATGACATCCCCTTTGTGGATTTGAGCGTTCATGATGGCTTGATAAGCATCTTCTTCCGAGCTGAAAATGCGGGCCGGACCTGAATGCACCAGCATCTCATCGGCAACGGCAGCTTGTTTGACAATGGCACCATCCGGAGCCAGGTTGCCGGTTAACACCGCCAGACCGCCGGTGGCATGGACCGGGTTAGCCGTCGAACGAATGACGGCCGGATCTTTTACCCCAGCCTGTGTCTCATCCAGCATCTCTCCGAGGGGTTTGCCGAACACCGTCATGGTCTCTGTATTAATGAGACCGGACTGTGCGAGCTCTATTATGATAGCCGGAATTCCACCGGCATAAAAAAAGTCCACCACATGGTGGGGGCCGGCCGGGGCGATGGAGGTCAGGTGCGGAATTTTTTTGGATACTTCTCCAAAGTCTTTGAGGGTAATATCGATTTCGCCATAGTGGGCGATGGCCGGGATATGTAAAGCCGTGTTGGTGGAGCCGCCCAGGGCCATATCCGCGGCAATGGTATTGTAAAAGGCTTCTTTGGTCATTATATCCCGGGGTTTGATTCCGGCATTGACTAATTCCACAGCCTTATAGCCGGTCTGTTTGGCCAGCCATATCCTTTCGGCAAAGACCGCCGGTGCACTGCCGTTGAAAGGCAACGCCATACCCAGAGCCTCCGCCAGATTGCTCATGGTGTTGGCCGTGAACATTCCGGAACAGGATCCGACCCCCGGACAGGCCTTGCATTCAATTTCGGTCAACTCTCCTTCAGAGATCTTGCCGCTTTTAAAACGGCCGACCGCCTCGAAGACCTTATCCAGGCCGGTATCCCGGCCCTGAACTTTGCCTGGCAGCATGGGGCCGCCGGATATAAAAATGGAGGGTATGTTCAGCCGCGCGGCGGCAATCAGCATCCCCGGAATGATTTTATCGCAGGAGGACATTAGCACCAGCCCGTCAAACGGGTGAGACGTCGCCATAATTTCCAGCGAGTCAGCGATTAATTCCCGGCTGGGCAGCGAATATTTCATCCCCACATGATTCATGGCGATACCGTCGCAGACACCAATGGTGTTAAACACCACCGGTGTTCCGCCGGCGGCGTAGATTCCGGCTTTGACGGCATCCACCAGTTTGTCCAGGTGCATGTGTCCCGGGATGATTTCGTTGAAGGAATTGGCGATCCCGATCATCGGCCGCTCCATTTCCCAGTCGGTAAAGCCCTCGGCCCGCAACAGCGAGCGATGGGGCGCCCGCTCCGGGCCTTTGGTCATTAAATCACTGCGTTTACTCATTATCATTTCCTTTTTCTTTGAATTCGGTTTGACCTTAGCCATCAGAAATTTGGACACAGTTTTGCATAGATTTTCATGTATTTTAAAAACGAATCACGTTGAAGACGTGACCTAAAGCCCGCAAAATATCGAACGGTGGATTTGTTTCGCTCTGTTCTTTTCGAAAATAAAATTAATAGAATCCCTTAATTCGATATTCGACTTTGGTCGCACTGGAGTTTCTTTCTTGATTGGACTGAACGCTCGCGGCCAGAGGCAGCGCTGACACCTGAAACCTGACACCTGAAACCTTCAATCAAATTCCAACGCGTTTCTCTACAGTAGTCAGGGTTTCGTCAATTATTCCGATCATATCATCGATCTGGTCTTCCGTGATTATGTAGGGCGGGCCGAATATGAGCGTGTCTCCCTGCTGGCCGCGGTTGCATCCAAAGGAGGATTCGATGTGCACGCCCCGGGGAAGCGCCTCATCCTGAATCTGCTGCGAGAAATGCAGCTGGGGGTCAAGGCATTCTTTGGTGGTTTTGTCTTTAACGAATTCCACCCCCCATTGAAGCCCCCGGCCCCGAATGTCACCGACGGTGGGGTGGGCCTTCAACACCTGCAATTTGTCGGCCAGGTAACCCCCGATGTCCGCACAGCGTTCCACCAGCCGGTTGTCCTTCAGGTAGTCCAGCACGCCGCAGGTCACGGCCGCTGCCACCGGGTTGCCGCCGTAAGTGTGCCCGGAGCCGAAGATGCCGGAGTTGTTGGCGATAACATCAAATATTTTATCCTGCATCACGGCAGCCCCCACCGGGAAATAGCCGGCACTCAGACCTTTGGCCAGGGCGATGATGTCGGGTACGACATCATGATGCTGGTAGGCGAACCACTTGCCCGTGCGGCCGACACCGCTCATGACCTCGTCCAATATCATGAGCACATCGTATTTGTCGCAGATTTGGCGGATTCTTGTAAAATGCTCGTCCGGCGGGTGGGCTGCCGCCAGCGAGTGGCCGGAGACCGGTTCGGCGATGTAGGCCGAAACCGTATCCGGACCCAGACACAAAATCTCGTCTTCCAGGGCCTGGGCGCATTGCAGGTCACAGGATTCAGGCGACTCACCGTACCAGCAGCGATAGCAGTAAGTCGCCGGCAGATGGACAAAGTCATTCAAATAGGGCGTAAAATCAGCCCGCCGCGAGGTGAAACCGGACCATGACAAAGCGCCCAGGGTGGCGCCATGGTAGCTTTGCCAGCGGGAGATTACCCGAAATTTGGTGGGATTGCCGTTGTCGATATGGTATTTGCGGGCCAGCTTGACGGCCGTCTCCGTTGCTTCGGATCCGCCGGAAACAAAAAAGACGCGATCCATATCTCCTCCGGTTAATTCACAAACTTTGGCGGCCGCCTGTTCCAGTTCGGGGGTGATAAACGCTCGGCGAAACACGAACGCCACCCGCTGCATTTGTTCGGCCACTATGTCGGCGATTTCCTTGACCCCATGGCCGATGCTGCAGACAATGGCACCGCCGCTGGCATCGATAATACGGTTGCCCTGATCATCATACAAGTAAATTCCCTCTGATTTAACGATGGCGGGATTTTTCTTATTTAACAAAAATCCAAGAACGTGATCATTTTCCCCGGAGGTCATGGTGTTCTCCTTTGTGGTAGAGGTTCAAGGTTCAAAGGTTCAAGGTTCAAAGGTTCAAGGTTCAGAGGTTCAAAGTTCAAGGTTCAGGGGTTTGGGGCTTCGCCCTTCGGGCTTCGACCCCACACGCAAGGTTCAGAGGTTCAGGGTTGAGCGTTCAGGATTGTCTTACAAAAGCACCATCGTATGGATTCGGAATCAAAGACTTATAAAATCGGCACCGAAAAAAGATTGAACGTCGAACATCGAACATCGAACGTCCAATAAGGTATCGATTCTCTCAATCTTTTATAAATTAGATAGAATACACTATTCGATGTTGGAAGTTCAGCGTTCGATGTTCATCAGTTAATTTTTCATTCAGCATTTATGAGTTGATGGGTTACTTCAGGAACAAGTTTTTTTCCTGAACTTCCGAATCTATGAACGATCTATGATTTATAACTTTCTGCCGGCATTGTATCCCTGATGCACCGCATCAAAGGCCATGGCCACCCGGCCGGCGTCACCGATCACCTCATAGGGAATGCCCTTTTGCGTAATCACTTCGACCAGCGGAGCATAGGGTTCGGCGCCGGCGGCCAGGACTACGGTATCGGCCGGGATCTCTTCTGTATTCCCGTCTATTTCGACCTTGACCACTGTGGCGGTGATCTCCAGGGCTTTGGTGGCCGCCCGGGTTTGGATGCCCTTGCGGGAGAGATCCTGCAGAATTCCCCAGCGCGTCGTTTTGCCGATGTCTTTGCCCATTTTGTCGATCATTTCAATAACGACAATGTCTTTCGTTCCGCGCGTGGCAAGTTCGTACAGGACCTCAGGATCCTCGGCCCGGTTTACCAGCAGGAATTTAAGTGCTTCGGCGGACAGGGTTCCTTTTTCGGCCAGATACAATGCGGTTTCGACTCCAACAGCGCCACCACCGATGACAACGACTTGCCTGCCGGTCGTCACCTTTTTCTGCAGCACATCCCAGGCCTGGACAACGTGGGGCAAGTCGATGCCCGGAATCGGCGGCCGAATCGGCACGGCACCGGCGGCCACTATGATGGTGTCCGGCTGCTCTTGCTCGATAAGCTTTTCATCCACGGTCTGATTGAGCACCACCTTGATCGAGGTCAGCGCGACCTGTTGCCCCAGGTCTTTGGCCAATTCGGCAAATTCCTCACGACCCGGCGGTGCGGCCGCCAGATAGAGTTGGCCGCCCAGACGGTCGCTTTTCTCATAAAGCGTTACCTCATGGCCCTTTTCATGGGCCGCCAGCGCGGCACTCATGCCGGCCGCGCCGCCGCCGACAATCATGACCTTTTGAGGATTCGCTGATTTTTCAATGATGATTTCCTTCTCGTAACCCGCTTTGGGATTGCAGAGGCATTCCACGGGTTTGAGTTTAAACAGGTTGTCAAAGCAGCCCTGGGCGCAGGCAATACAATGCACAATATCGGATTCGCGGCCGCTGCGGGCTTTTTCCGGCAGATAAGGGTCGGCTATCAGGGGGCGGCCCATGGCCACCATGTCGCACAAACCGTCGGCGATCATTTCCCGCGCCGGAGCCGGGTCATTGATCCGATGGCCTGATATTACCGGTATATCCACCAATTCCTTGATTCCTTTGGCCAGATACCCGAAGACACCGCGGGGCACCGATGTTACAATTTGCGGGACCCTGGCTTCGTGCCAGCCGACATTGATATTCAAGGCGTCAACGCCGGCCGCTGCCAGGCATTTGGCATATTCCTGCAAATCCTGGCGCCCGTTGCCGCCGGGCATAAAATCATTGCCGTTCATTCGGACCATCAACGGGAAATCACCGCCGACTTCCCGGCGGATGGCCCCGATGACTTCCAACCCGAAACGCATGCGGTTGTCAAATGTACCGCCGTATTCGTCTTGACGCTGATTGGTCAGGGGTGAAAGAAATTCACTGATCAAATACCCGGTTCCGCTGAGCACTTCCACGGCATCATACCCGGCCGCCTTGACGCGCCGGGCGGCCTGGGCAAAATGATCGACTATTTCCTTGATTTCATCAAGAGCCAGTTCGCGGGGCGTTTCGCGGGTCATGCGGGAAGGCACGGCTGAAGGCGCCACGGCCTGTTTGCCGTCCAGGAAGAAAGAAAAATTATAGCGGCCGGCATGATTGATCTGAACCGCCGCCCGGGCCCCGTTTGATTGAATTGCCCGGGCCAGGCGCTGCAACCCGGGGATAAATTCATCTTTGTGGGCCCCGATATTGGTGGAATTGCCGGACAATTCATCGACCGTAGCATAGCCGACGGTGATGATACTTACCCCGCCGCGGGCGCGCTCCGCATAAAAATCGAGCAGTTGATCGGTGACTTCAAAGTCCCGCGCCATGTTCATATGCATGGCCGGCAGGTAAATTCGATTTTTTAGCTCAAGCTGATTGATCTTAATGGGTTCAAATAACGGATCTTTCACTATACCTCCTTATTTTTAAATGAACTAAAATTCAAAAAATGACTAAAATGAACTAAAATTGAGGATTCGCTCGCGCAGCGCAGGCGCTTGCGCCGCGTGTCGCTCAGGCATTTTAAGAAAAATAGATAGAATGCCTTGCTTCAATCTTCAAGTCTCCGCCGCCGGGGGAAAGCCTGACACCCGAAACCTGACACCTGAAACCTTCAGCTTTACGGTTCCGACAGCTCGATTGAAATACCGCCGAATGCTCCCGGTGCGGTAAAGGCAATCTTTTTGCCCCGCAACCCGGTTCGGGGTTCATGATCCATCATTGGAATGTCCTTGCCCTTTAGCATTGCAACGTCCTTATCCATGTCGTCCGACAGCAGGGCAAAATGGTGAATTGCATCCCCTCTTTCCCGGTGGAATTTTGCCAGAAATCCGTCTTCGCTGTCATCCTGCAAAAATTCCAGGGCAATCTCGTTCATTTCTACGACTGCACATTTCATCTTCTTATCGGGAAACTCCTTTATGAGCGGTTTTTCAAACTCGATGATTTGTGACAGCGCCTTCAGACTTTTTTCTATATCTTTGACGACAATGCCTATATGACCGATACCTTTTATCATGGTTATACTCCCAATTTTTTATGTCCGTTTAATCCGTGTTCATCTGTGTTCAAATACAATTAGATATTCGCCGGGTGAAAAACGTCGTAGATCATAAGCTCTTCGGTGACATTGAAAATCTTATGTTTCGCACTCATGGGCACCCGCACCACCACTCCCGGTTCCAGCGAAAAACTTCCGGCGCCTTCCACAAACATTTCAGCTTTGCCCTGGATGGGATAGAGAATATCCACCTGCTCATCGTGCGTGTGCTCCGGTATCTCGACGCCGGCCGGCACTTTTACCAGGATGCAGCTGACATTTAAGTCATGGTCTCTCTTTGTCACCAAAGGCTTTATTGAAACTCCCGTTGCCAGGGGATGGGGTTCCCAGGATTGAGTGTCAACATTGGTGCATATTTCCATTTATAATTTCTCCTTTAATAATACATGCAAACGCCGGCCGCTGACCCCGCTGAAGAGTAGCCAGTTTGATCGAGAAAGAAACTAAAAAAAAGCAAATATCGAATATCGAACAAGGAATAATGAACGTCGAATTAAGGTATTCTATCGGTTTAAGTTTTTTTGAAATAATCAGAGCGACTTGTCGGGTCGTAGCCGTAGGCGAAGCCTGAAGCGATTCCACATGTCATCATTCGATATTTCTTGTTCGATATTCTGCGGTTCGCTTTTAATTTTTCATGAAGTTTCATACACAACCTCCGTTGTCTAACAGTCTTTTTTAAGGCTGTCAAAACTAAAAAACAGCTTGACAATGTCACCGATCGGTGATTTAATTGAACAATAAGAAAATTCAAAGCAATGGCCAAATCTAAAAAACCAAATAAAGCTGTGGTACACGAGACCAAACCCCGGGACCGTGAGGCGACGCGTGCTCGCCTGATCAAAGCCGTCGGCAGTCTTTTGGCCCGTGAGGGTTTCAAAAGTGTGGGCGTTAATGCGGTCGCCCGGGAAGCCGGGGTGGACAAGGTGCTGATCTACCGCTACTTCGGCGGGCTGCCGGAACTGATCGCAGCCTATGGCCGTGAAGGCAATTTCTGGCCCTCCATCAAAGAACTGGCCGGTGGCGATGTGGAAGCATACAGTCAACTGCCTATGACCGACCAGCTGTCCCAATTGAGCCGAAATTTTATGAATGCCATCCGAAGGCGGCCGATTACCCAGGAAATTCTGGCGTGGGAAATGGTCGAGCGTAACGAGCTGACCATCGAATTGGAAGCGGTCCGTGAGAATACGATGATGAATTTTTTTGATATGTTTTTTCCTTCAACCGAAAAGGGCCCCGATATTGCAGCGATGGGCGCCATAATCGGCGCCGGTGTCAGCTACCTGGTGAGCCGCGGGCGCCAAATCAGCATATACAACGGAGTTGATCTTCAGTCCGAAGCCGGCTGGCGACGACTGGAAATGGCAATCGTCACCATGATTAAAGGTTTGTTCGCTGGTGCTAATAGCCGATGAAAAAATTTTAACATAAAAGTCACCGAAAGGTGACTAATGAATTGATCAGATTATAGTTAAATCGAGTTAACCCGTTTTTGAATTCAAAAGGAGGTACGAAATGAAAATAAATCGTCGAAGTTTTTTGAAAAATACCCTGGTTGCCGGAACCATGCTGGCTGGAACCGGCTCATTAATCTCTGCCTGCTCCGGTTTCGGACGCTCAGATCTACCGGACCACAGCCACCCCGAACGCTTGACCTCGCAATTGGATGAGGCCCGAATTGCCGTATTGTATCATGCTTCATTGGCGCCCAGCGGTCACAATTCTCAACCCTGGTATGTCAGAGTTAAAGGTCGCGACGAGTGGATTATCGGCCTTGATCCAACCCGGCGACTGCCGGCCGTCGATCCGAACAACCGGGAAGCACTGCTTTCGATCGGTGCTTTCGCTGAAAACCTGGCAATTGCGGGGCGTGCATTTGGCTTGAAGTCAGAAATGGAGGTCATCGCGCAGGACCCAGTTGAGTCGGATATTCTCAGAGTTACTCTAAAAGCCGCCGCCCCCAAGGACTACATGCTAGAACGCATCAAGAAACGGATGACCGTTAAGCATGGCTACCTGCCGGGCGAAATCAGAAAAGAAGACGTGGATGCGCTGGGCAAGCCGCTGATGGGTCGTATGTTTTATTTCCCGACCGGCACCCGGCATGCCAACTGTCTACTGGAGGGGGCGATCGAGAACTTTCGAATACAGGCGCAGCGGGATGACGCCCAAAGGGAGCTGGTCCAATGGGTGCGAATCAGCAATCGGGATGCCGAGCGTTATCGTGATGGTTTGACCTTAGAAGGAATGGAGCTACGGGGGTTCAAAGGCTGGTTTGTCAGATATTTTGTTCAACCCGAAGATTTCATGAAAGCGAGTTTTCGTAAACAGGGTATCGATCAAACCGCCACACTCGCCCGTCAGGGTGGCGGGTGGCTGGTCATCACCAGCTGCGGCAGCACGGTTGCGGATCTGATCGAAACCGGAAGAAGGTTTGAGCGAATGGCCCTGCTGGCAAGGGGGCGCAATATTGCCATTCATCCCATGACCCAGTCCATCGAGGAGGAAAACGGTATGAATCAAATAGCGGCCAATCATCCTCCGGACATGATTCCCCAATTTTTGCTGCGGGTGGGTTATTTGAAGCGCTATCCGGAGCCGGTCAGCCTACGAAGACCGGTTGATTGGTTTGTGCGGTCATAAAGGCGGGGACAAATTACTTAGTGTTTTTTTTTCATAAAGACAGTATCGTATTTCAGTAAAATTTTCACCGCCGAGTCGCAAAGGGAGCAGAGGGTATCTATTTTTATTTGCCGCTGAGAGGCCGGTAAATAAAAATTCACAATCCTGGCTGACTAATACCATATATGAACGTCAATTTGCCGACTTTTATCACTTTATGAATTGTACATTCACCTTATAATTGGTAATTGCCTGAGCATTATATGCCGGAGGCTGATTGCGTCCTCTGCGACTTTGCGGTTGAACCAACCACGACATCCGCGATTGGTTGGGTAGGGGTTTGAAACCAAATCCCGTCGAAGCGCATACGCGTCAACTTAAGCATTGGTCCATAAACCCCGCCACTACTTTGGTATCTGATTAACGCAGGCGAAGCCAGTTGGGCATTATCCATAGTAAACCCGATCAAATATACCTAAGATAAATCCTATGCGTAGAAGCTGGAATCGGTTCTCAACCCAACCTTCTGCATTCCCCTGTAAATCACAAGCCGTTTATTAAAAAGCCCTGTTTTGGATTGACACCCACCTGAATAATTGGCAAGGTGAATTATCATTCTTGCTCTACCGATACCGGTTTACATCACGCGGCTCGCCAGCTTCCGCGCCTGTGAATGCCATCCCTGGGAATTTTTTCGATATTGTTCTGCGATATTAGTTTGACTGGTTGGTCTCCGCAACAGTTGCTTTCTGATCGTTCTCAATGCGTGTCGAGAAACACGTAAAATTCAGGTAAAAAAGAAAGGAGGTTTACAATGAAAACTCGTTCATATTTTGTCGTTATATTGGTTGTGGCAGCTTCGCTGATCCTGCTGCCGTCGCGATGGGAGCAGGCCGCGGCCTGGGAACCAGATGAAGCCGTTGAATTCATCGCGCCGGCCAATCCCGGGGGCGGATGGGACACCATTTGCCGGACATCAGCGCGTGTACTGCAAAAAACCGGCGCCATCACAAAGCCGATCTATGTTGCCAACATGCCGGGCGGCAGCGGTTCGGTGGCCATTGCCTATGTAGTTGAAAAGCGCAAAGGGGATGATCATCTGCTGGTGGCGGCATCGAATTCGGTGACATTCAGTATGGCGATTAAACGAGCGCTCTACACCTACGACGAGGTCACGCCTCTGGCCCAGATTGCCAGTGAATACGGTGCCTATGTCGTGCGGGCCGATTCTCCCTACAAGACCCTTGGCGATTTGGTGGATGCACTCCAAGCCGATCCCAAATCCGTCAGTTTCAGCGGAGGATCGGCGCCGGGCAGCATGGATCACATCAAAGTCGCTTTGCTGGGTAAAGCCATTGGCAAGAATCCGCTGGAATTGGTGTATGTCCCGTTTCAGGGTGGCGGTGAAGCACTGGCCTCACTGCTGGGCGGACATACTAAGGTTGCTTCGTTGGATGTCTCCGAAGTAGCCGGGCAGCTCGAAGCCGGTAAAGTACGAATACTGGCCGTGTTATCAGAAGATCGTCTCAGCGGGTTTCCGGAATTGCCCACGGCACGGGAACAGGGCATTGACGTCATTTTTCCGGTCTGGCGCGGCTTATACATGGCACCCGATGTCCCCCAACCGGCGGTGGAATTCTGGACCAAAACCATTAAGGAGATGGTCGCCAGCCCTGAATGGGACCAGGAGCGTCAAAAGCTGGGTTGGGAGCCCGTCGTCCGATTTGGAGACGAATTCAAACAATATGTCAATCAGGAACTGACCGGATATCAAACACTGCTGAAACAGCTCGGTTTTCTAAAATAAGCTCAAGGGTACAAAAATGACAAAAATGACTAAATTGCCTAAAATGACTAAAATTAAGGTATGCTGCCTGTCGTGAGTCTTTTGTCGAACGGTCAATTTAAAATGATAGTCCGCCTCAGGCGGATTAGGTCATTTTAGTCATTTTGAATTTTAAATCATTGGTCACTTTTAAAATAAAATGACTCAATTAAAATCAACAACTAATTGTCGATATGATGTCCGCTAAGCGCCTGTTGTCTCCAACGCGCGTCGAAGCCCTGGTCATCCTGGGTGTTGTGGCCGGATATATTTGGGAGGGCCTGAATATACCTGCATACTATAGCTTCGCGGGAGTTCCGGGCCCAACTGTTTTTCCAATCATCCTTGGCATTGCCATGGCAGCCGCAGCGTTGTGGTTAATGATCTTTCCGGGGGAGCAGACCAGAGAAGAAAAAGGTTCCGTCGAGGGCTCCCTTCAGCGCCGGATTCGAAAAAATTGGCGGTTTTACCTGATGTGGGCCCTGCTAATTGCCTATCTGCTGTTGTTGCCGCAATTGGGTTTTATAATTTGCAGTGCCGTCCTGTTGGCTGCTTTTTTCTTCCTGCTCGGTGAAAGACGCTGGTATCTTGGACTTTCGATCGCCGTTGTTTTTTCGTTCGGCATTTACTTCTTATTTGCCAAAGCGCTGCAAATCAATCTGCCCATGGGAATTCTGGAAACCTTACTAAAACCCTAATCCGGACCAGCCGGTCGCTGCGCAGCGGTGGTCCCGCAAGATCAGGTAATTGAAGATTGAAGAATTAAGGAATCGCTTCAGGCTTCGCTTTCGTATACTACCCGACACTTCGCTCTGTCATTATAAAATAGACAGAATACATTATTCGATGTTGGATGTTCGATGTTCGACGTTCATTAGTTTCTTTGAATGGACTGGACGTTTTTTTGACCAGAGGCTGCGCTCATATAAAATTCCATTCTAAGTTCACGTGGGAGCGGTTTGTAACCGCGATTAAGATCGATAGAATTCCTTTACTCGATATGCGAATTTGGACGGATGATGTTCATTAGGTTTTTTTATTGATTAAACTGGTGGATTTTCAGGCAAGAGATCCGCCTCAGGCGAGACACGTGAATTCGCCTCCGGCGGAAAACATGGAACTATAAATTACTTCCAACTTGTTGTCAGAAACGCCCAGCTAAGGGCATAATAGTCCCCGCTCAAAAATGCTAGACAGTCTACTTTACGGTTTCAGCGTTGCCTTCACCCCGTTTAATGTGGCGATCGCATTTGGCGGCTGCCTGGTTGGGACCGTCGTCGGTGTGCTGCCCGGTCTCGGCCCCACCGGAACGATTGCCATATTGCTGCCCCTGGTGTTTAGCATGCCGGCCCCATCGGCGTTGATCATGCTGGCAGCAGTATATTACGGCGCGATGTACGGGGGGTCCACAACCTCCATCCTTGTCAATATCCCGGGTGAATCGGCCTCGGTGGTTACGACCCTAGACGGTCATAAAATGGCGTTGCAGGGCCGCGCCGGGCCGGCTCTGGCCATCTGTGCCATCGGATCATTTGTGGCCGGCACTTTCAGTATCATCATTTTGACGTTTATTGGTGCTCCCGTAGCAGGTTTTGCCCTGCGTTTCGGGCCGGCCGAGTTCTTTTCTTTGATGGTCTTTGGTTTGTCAACTGTCGCCAGCCTTACCGGAAAATCCGTTGCCAAAGCCATCATCTCCACCGCGTTGGGTTTGATGATGGCCACCATCGGCATCGATCTGGTCTCCGGTGCCCCACGCTACACCTTTGGCAATCCTTTCTTGCTCGACGGCGTTGACTTTGTCGTGGTGGCCATCGGTATGTTTGCCGTCTCAGAGGTCATCATAACGGCCGAAGAACTCAGAACCGGCAAACGCGGACAGATCGTCAAGGCCAAAAGTCTGTGGATTTCCATGAAGGAATTCGTTTACAGCATCGGGGCGATTATGCGCGGAACCGTCATCGGTTTTTTCGTGGGGATTTTGCCCGGCGCCGGCGCTACGTTGGCCTCGTTTCTATCTTACGACATCGAAAAACGCTTCGCCAAACATCCGGAAAAATTCGGTGAAGGTGAAATCAGAGGTGTTGCCTGCCCGGAGTCGGCCAACAATGCCGCCAGCGGTGGTGCGCTCCTGCCGTTGCTGACTCTAGGCATCCCCGGTGGAGGCGCCACGGCGGTCATGCTGGGGGCGCTGATGATGCTGGGCATCACCCCGGGCCCGCTTTTATTTCAGAAACATCCGGATCTGGTCTGGGGTTTGATTGCCAGCATGTATCTGGGAAATCTGATGCTGGTCTTGCTCAATTGGCCGCTGGTGAATCTGTTTGCGCGGATCATGTACATCCCGGCCCGATATCTGATGCCGATCGTGCTGGTCATATCGACGGTCGGGGTATGGTCTTTGAATCAGAGCAAAATGGACCTGGTGCTGATGGGTGTCTGCGGGGCCGTCGGCTATTACATGCGCAAACACGATTACCCGCTGGCGCCGGTGCTGCTCGGTTTGATCCTGGGGGGCCGAATGGAGCAGTCGTTTCGCCAGGCACTGATCCTTTCGCAAGGAGATGCCCTGATATTTTTTCAAAAACCCATATCAATAGCATTGCTCATCGGTGCACTCCTCTTTTTATTCCTACCTTACGCCTTAGAAAAGTCGCGCCAGCTGCGCCTTGCCAGAGAAGCAGCTATAAATGAAGATACTTAGAGATTAGTTATTGGTTAATAGTTATTTGATATTAAGGTAGGGACCGCGCTTGGTCCTATAATTCTCCGGTAGATGAAATATGAGAAAACGATAATTTATCTTCTCACCCGTTAACGAATAACCAGTAACTAATAACTCTTTTCTTACGGCAAAGGCGTGTCGGTATAGGCCACACCGGCTTCTTGCGATTCGTGCAGGGGCAGTTCTTTACCCGCTCTGACATCTTCCACCCAGTTGGGATTCAGCAAAATCGATTTGGCGCTCAGCACGATATCCGCATGCTCCAGGGCGTCTTCGGCGCTGGCCCGGTCATATATTTTGCCGCAGATCATGATTGGAAGATCGGTCACCGCGCGTGTCAGCTGGGCCATGGTCTGATCGGTGCCGAATGCTTTTGCACTGTAGTCATAGGTTGAAACCGAAATGGCGTCGATGGGTTCAGCCGACAACAGCCTGATCATCTGCTGCCACTCTGTCTGGCTTTCGAACAGGGAGACGTTCATATCGGCCACGCCCCAGTTGGAGATTCTAAAGAGCAACAGCCGATCCCGGGGAACCACCCGGCGGACGGCCTCGATGACCTCGTGGGCGAATCGGTACCGGTTTTCGACGGATCCGCCATAGGCATCCGTGCGCTGATTGGAATAGGAGGATAGAAAGCTATTGATCAGATAGCCGTGGGCGCCGTGGATTTCAATCCCGTCAAAACCGGCTTCCACCGCCCCCTTGGCCGTTTCGACAAAACCGTTGATGACATGATCGATATCGAATTGGGTCATGGCCTCCGGCAGCGGATAGGGGGACCCGGTCATGGGATTGTCCTGCTTGGGGGCGATCGCGCTGGGGGCAATCACCCGTCCCGCCGGATTGACCTCCGGCCAGGCCATGCGACCACAGTGAAACATTTGCATTACGGCTACGGCGCCCGCCTGTTGAATGCCCTGGACCACGGGCTTCCAGGCGTCGATCTGGCGCTGAGTGGTCAGTCGGGCCTGCTTAGGGTAGCCCTGGGCGCTTTCATAATCGGTGACGATGGCCTCGGTATAGACGATGGCGGCCCCGTTTTGGGCGCGCCGCACCAAAAAATCGAGTACATCCTGACGGGGGATGCTGTCCCCGGGTGAAGACATGCGGGTCATCGGCGCCACGCCGATGCGGTTTTTCAAATTAAAGCCATTTAGTTTGAACGGTGAGAACAGAATATCGGACGCCATTATATTCCTCCATTGGTAACCGTTCAACGGTGAACCTTAACCGTCTCGTAAAAAGTCAAAATACGACCTCTTTACGAGAGTGTTTAGTATTTGGTGTTTAGTGTTTAGTGGTATAACATCTTGATATGACGTGCGAAGGGTTTTACCAAATACCAAACACGAAACACCAAACACATGAT
>Ga0049117_10000158_pt1 | contig 33406 bp, 1 predicted proteins | sample WorMetHERISLAND1_2_FD_55105 | JGI IMG/M metagenome (GOLD analysis project Ga0049117, IMG submission 55105) | Marine gutless worms symbiont microbial communities from Max Planck institute for Marine Microbiology, Germany - Olavius geniculatus... | ecosystem: Host-associated > Annelida > Digestive...
CCGCAGGGAAATGGTGTTGGCCAGGCGCAGGTCTTCATCCTGGTAGCGACCCGCCAAGCTCAGGGCCACCTCGCTGCCGTCGGCAAACTCCGGATCATCGTAGGCGGGCACCACAAACGAACCGGCCAACCAGTCAAAGGCGACCTCGGTGTCCGCCAATAAGGCCTTGCCGGCCGAGACGGCGCTGCGGTCGATACCGTCGCCGAACAGCAGCGCGATGGTCTTGGTGCTCGCTTCCAGGGCATAGGGTCGGCCCTGGGCGCCAATGGCGGCCTGGGGACTCGAGACGGTTCCCTGCTGCAAGAGCACGGCATCCCGGTCGACGGCACCGAGCCAGGTGGAGCCGGCCGTGTCAAAGGTATAGGTCCGGTTCAGCTGCACTCCCGGCGATAGGGTGAAAGCCACCTGGTTGTCGTTGACGTCCATGTCGCCGGCGACCGGTTCGCCATCCAGTGAAACGGTCAGCGGATCGGCATCGGCAGCATTTTCGATGGCCTTGGTGTAAGTGAAGATCAGGCGCGGATGGACACTGTCGTGCGCCGTTTCAAAGGCGGCCTGGCTGATCGCCGGTACCTGCGGCACAAAGGTCAGGGTCAGTCCGGCCTGGGCGTCGAACCCGACCGGCACCGGGGTGATGGCACTGACGGCCAGCTCGACATCCTCGGCGGTCTCATCGGAGACCGGGAACTCACCGTCCCCCCGGGTCAGGATCAGATCGAAGGTGCCGGAGTCGCCGCTGCTGTGGGCGCTGCCGGACAGGGTAACCGCGGCGTTGAAGTCGGCATCCCGGGGCAGGCCCTGGCTGTTTTTGACCGTGGTGACGAGGTTGCCGAAGGCATCCGCCACCGCCAGCTGGATGGTGGCGGTTTCCGTCACCTCGAGGCGCGCCGGATCCCCCAGGGCGTGGTTGGTTCGGGAAACTTCACTGAAGGCCAGACTGGCCGGCGGACCCGGCAGGACCGTCAGGGGGATGACGCTGGTTTCAATCGACGGGGTGGCGGGTTTGCCGTCGTTATCGTAGCGCGCCGTGAGGCCGGAATCCGGCGGCAGTACGATTTGAGCGGCATAATCGCCAACAGTTTCGGCCGCCGAGACGGTGACATCGGCCCGGCCGTTGACCAGCCGTATGGTGCCCTGTTCGCCCACCGCCAGGGTGTCGATGGCGACGTGGTCGGCAAAACCAAAGTAGAAACCGGGATCTTCAAGGCGCAGGGTGACCCGCTGTTCGTTGGCGGTATGGACGACATTGCCGCTGGTGTCCCGGGCGCTGATGGCAAAGACGACATCTTCGGCCGCCGAAACCGGCGGCACGTAGGCGAAACGGATGTGGTCGATCTCCCCGGGCAGCAGATCGAAGTAGTGAACGGCGCTGATCTTTCCAAAACCTTTGACTGTCGCCAGGATTCGGTAAAAGCCGGCCGTGCGGTTCGTGTTGAAATTCAACCGGGACATGCCGTCGGAATCGGTTGCCAGGGTCATGAGCGGACGGTTGCTGATGCCGGGCGCGACCTGGATGCGCCATTCCACGCTCTGTTCGGGCACCGGGCGGCCGGCGTCATCCAAGACCTGGACCTGCAGGGGCAGGGACTGACCCACGGCGGCAAAGGCGGGGTTGATGGCCCCATCACCGCCGTTGACAAAGCGCACCTCGTTGGGGATCTGGGTCAGCGCCACGGTTTGAACCGGGCCGTCGCTGGTCTGTCCCAGGGCATCCATCAGGCGCACTTTAAAGCTGAAAGTATCGCCGTAGCGGTCATCTTTGGTGGCCTTGAGGGAGGCTTGGATCCTTGACCTGCCGGATTTTCGATAAACTTCTCTTTCCTCGCCCGATGACAGATCGAGAATCGCCGCGGTCAGGCCCCCGTAGCCGCTGTCGTCAGCCTGGTCGAGGCCGGCCACGGTCACAGGGATCAGGTGGTTAAAGAAGCCGTTGAGCGGTTTGGTGACGGTCAACAGGTCCGCCTGGGGGGCCGTGTCGGGGAGGACCTCGATGGTCCGGGTCGAGGAGGCTTCCTGGCCCATTTCATCGGCGACGGTTACCGTAATCTCCTCGGTGACCGCGGGAGGGGTCACCCGCAGGGAGCGCGGATCGTCGATATAAAAGGTGTAGTCCTCTGCGGTCTTCAGCCCGCTGAACGTATGGCGGAAGGTGACCTCATGCCAGGTGACGGCCGCCTGTTTGAGGGCCAGGTCGTCGCCGGCCCGCACGCGCACTTTCAGCCGGCTTTGCTCGCGAACCGGGCTGTCGGCTTGCACCAGGGTGATGGTCGGGGGATTGTCTTCGACCACCGTGTAGCGGACCGGCACATCGAGCTGGGTCTCCCAGCCGACGCCGTCGCGAATCGTGACATCATATTCATAAGTCTGCCCGGCCCGGGGGGCGGCCTCGGTGTAGCGCAGCTCGCCGTTTTCGAACCGGAAGGCCACGATCAGGCCGTTGCGGCGCAGCAGGGCCAGCTCGACCCCGCTGTCCAGATCCTGCACCTCCACGACGACCGTGAACGGATGGTCATGGACCGGCTGTCCGCCTTTGAGCACGCCCTCGAGGTTGAATACCGGGTCAAGCGGCGGAAACGGATCTTCCGTGCGGGTAAAATCCATCACCTCCGAATCGGCATAGTTGCCGAATTCATCGATGACCCGGGCCATGAATTGATGATAGCCCTTGGCGAAATTGCGATAGATGAAGTATTCCGGGCCATAGTGTCTTCCGATCAGGTTAAAGGCCGGCAGCGGTTCTGCGGGCTCCGGCCCGGCCAGTTCGCGATGGTAAAATTCGACCTGGGAGACGGCCTGGGTGCTGTTGCGCACCTCGGCGCGCAGCTCGGTCAGGCGCGGCAAAAAGTTTCCGCTGGCCGCCAGCGATACCGTGAAGGGATTGCCCGGCAGGCCCTCGCCCTGGAGCATGACCCGCCGGATTTCAGAGTGGCGGATTTCGCCCCAGACCGTTTCGATGGCGCTGGTAATGTCAAAGGGCTGGCCGTTGCGCAGGTGGGCCGGCACCTGGACCCGGGACGAGAACGGCGCGGCGGTGCTGACCGCCACCGGCTCGCCGTTGATGTAATAGCGAACCGCATTGACGCCGTCGGCTTCCGCCAACGCCAGGGGAACCTGTTGGGTCTGCACATAGATGGTGTTGACAATCGGTGTGGCGAGAGCCGGTGATGAATGCAGCGACTGCTGTGAAAGCTGATAAACCGCCAGGCCGTATGCCCCCTGGCCCACCAGCAGCCGGTCCTGGCGGGCGGCCAGGGCCGTGACGGGGTAGTCGCTCTGCAGGGCGGCGGGCGGGACGTCGATCCAGGTCTGACCGGTGTCGAACTGATAGATGTCGCGGCCGACGGCCACCCACAGGCCACCCGGGCCCTGGGCCAGGGCCTTGATCAATCCGCCGAGCTCGACGTGCTCGTTGCTCAGATCATAGAGGCGCAGGCGGTGCAGGGTGCTGCCGATGGCATAGTAGAGGTAGTCGGCATCGCTGGTCATGAGGTCGATCGGGTCGTAGGAGGTGGTCAAAATAATGTTGGTGTCGATTTCATAGTCCTTGATGGGAAAGTCGCCGACATCCACGCGATAGACCGTGCGGTTGACGGTGCTCACCAGCAGGCTTTCACCGGCGGCGGCCAGGGCGACGATATCTTCACCCGGGCCGATTTCAAGCTGATGTTTTTGATGGGGCGCCGTGCGGGAGGCGATGTGCAGGCCTGCTCCGGCCGCTGCCACGACTTTGGCGCGGGTTAACAGCATGTGCTCAAACGGTGCGCTGTTCAACACCAGCGATTCGCGGCCCCTTTGGTCCAGGGACACCACGCGCTGGGCGCCGGTCCGCAGCAGGTAGCGCAGCTCACCGCCGGCGGCTACCGCCTGGGTGGCGGTGGTGAATGCTGCCGGATGAACCGCTTCCTGCCAACCGCGCCCATGCTGAGACAGGGTCACCGCCCCGTATTCATCGGCGGCCGCCAGGTAGATGCCTCCGTCAATCGTCACGTCGCGGATATTGCCCCGCCATTTGCTCTGGTAAAGACGAACGGGTGCATGGTCCTGACGCTCGATCTGCAGGACCGCCCCGGCAGCGCCGCCGACCCAGATCTTGCCGCCGGCCATAAAGGCATCTTTGGCGTGATCGCCCAGATTTGCGGCAAAGCTGCCGATCATTTCCGGCCGCAGCGGGTTGCGGATGTCGATGACCTGAATTTGGCCGTGGGCCGCCGATAGCGCCAGCAGATCTCCTTGCAGGCTGAGGAGCCGTTCGGCGTTGATGTCCATGGCAAAGGAACGTTCCTTGAAAGCGCTGTCGAAGACGTGGAGGTTGCCGTTGTACGCCGCCACAAACAGGTGGTCGCGGCTCTGGGCCAGGGCGCTGAAACTGCCGGAACGGCGCCGCACCGCAGCGAAATTGCCGTCAAATTGCACCAGCTCCCGATCGGTCAGCACCACCAACTGGTCGCTCCGGGCCTGGATGTCGAGCACCCGGCCCTGGACGGCAATGCGGCGTTCATGTTCGACCGAATTCCCGGCGATCGTGTAACCGTAAAGATCGTCGTTGACCACGGCCAGGAGGCGATCTCCGGTCACGCGCAGCCTACTGACGGGACCGCTGAGCGGGATTTGGCTGAGGACCCGGTATTCGTCGGCCGGATCGATGACCACGATGCCGATGTCATCCAGCGCCAGGATGATGCGGTCACCGAGGTGATCCATGGCGTTGATCCGGGTTTCCAGCCGGACGCGCAGCTGCCCGTCGATATCATACAGGGCGCGGTCATCGGCAAACCAGGCATTGCCGATATCCGGCATACCGGCTTGAAAGGGTCTTGGCTGCGGTCCCGCAGCCAGGGTGAAGGGATTGATCACCGGCACGTGAAGCTCCCGGGTGCGGGTGTTGCCCAGACCGTCGGATATGGTCCCGACGATCCGCAGGGCGGCCGTCCCGGCCGGCACCTCGATTGCGGCCCGGGTTTCGCCGGAAACCAGCAGGGCATCGTGGTCGTCGTAGACCGCGATGTGCGACGTCAGCTCCGGTGGGATCTCGGTATCGATCCGGGCCTGGAGCAGCGAGCCCGCCATGATTCTCTGACCGGCGCCGCTGATCTGCGGGGTCGGAATCCTCAGGGCGGGAAACAGTTTGATTCCCACCTCGGACTCACTGTAGTAAAAACTGTCTCCGTGATAGGCGCGCACCCGCAGGAAGAGATTCTCCGAAACGGCAATCTCCGGCAGGCGCAGCTCGGCGCGGCCGCGCAGGTTTGCGGCCAGGCGGCGGTCGATCAGGCTGCGGTTGTAATCGAACAGGCTGATTTCGGCATAACGGAACGGCTCAGACCCGCTGGGTGCGACAACGTATTCCACCGGCAGGCGGTCGCCTTCCGTAAAGCTGTCGTTGTTTTGCGGCTGGGCAATGCGGACGGCGGCCACACCGGCGTCATTTTCCACCAGGGCCACCTGATAGGCGTCCAGCACAATTTGCGGGTCCTGCAAATCATGCACCGCGAAAGCGACCTCGCCGGCGTCGGTGGGCACGGCCAGCCATTGATGGGCAAACCCGGTGGCCGCAGGGGTGGTGGTTTGCGAAACCTGGTTCCATTGAATCAGGACTCCGTCGACCCGCGCCGCGGGATCAAATTCAACGGCGGCCGGGGCCCACGTGCCTTGGGCCAGGATCCCGCCGGAGGTTGGCTGGATGGACACGACCGCCCGGTCGGGGCTTTCATCGCGCGCCAGCAGCCGGGTGTCGGACTGGCCGCTGCGGTCCGTGCGCACCACCTCGATGTCGCCCGGGGCCAGGGTGCGGTGCGCCAGGAACCAGGCATTCCGGCCGTCACGCCACAAGGGCTGCGCCGCCAGGCGTGTGCCGGCGCTGTCGAAGAAGGCATAGGACTCGCCGCCCAGGGTCGCGGAGGGTGCCGGGGCTATGACGATGACGCCCATGGGGCTTTCGATCAGCGTCGGTTCGAAAAGACCGGCCGATGGTTCGGCAATGGCGCTGCGCAGCCGGATGGCGCCGGGTGTACCTGCCGCCAGGCGCTCATAGACCCGGTTTGCGGCAAAGACCAGCCGGTCGGCGCCGTTGCTGTTGAGGGCCACCAGCTCGTCGTCGCGGTAGGCCTGCCAGGTGCGGTCGGCATAGGGGCCGTCGGCCAGCACCCACAGCAGCTCGCCGTCAGGCACCAGCTCGCGGACCCGGCCGCCGGCTGCCAGGGTGCCCAGTTCCACCAGGGTGCCGTCGTCCAGCAGCTGATGGCGATAAACAACATCGCCGCTCCAGGTGGTCAGGCGGTCGCCGTGCACGGCCAGTCCCTCGCTACCCGGCAGGGCGGTGTAGAACAGCTTCTCCAGCTCGATAAAATCATCCCCGCCGACCCGGAACGCCTGCAGGCCGAAATCGGTCAAAACGAACAGGCGGTCGTCCGCCACCACGCTCATGCGAATGGGATTGCTGACAATTTGTCCGACCACCGGCACGAATTCGCCGTCCAGATATTGATAGGCATCCAGCAGGGCGCCGTGGCGGGTAAAGATAATATCGCCGCTGCCGCCCAGCACTTCACCCAGGATGGGGATGCGGCGGGCAGCGTCGAGGACGCCGTTCTCCAGCGGCCAGACCACCAGATTGCGGTTGCCGCCCAAATCTTCCTGGGCCAGCAACAGGGTGCCGGAAAAGCGCAGGGTCTGCAGGGAACCGGCGGTGCCGGCGTCGACGATGCCGCCGGGCCCCCTGAGCTGATAACCGCCGTCGCGTCGGTTGACCACCCACAGGAGTTCATCTTCGGCTTGATCCGGGACGGGCACCGCCACCATATCCGCCGTGACGTCCGATGGATTGTCGGGCTCATAGATCAGCGCGGCGTCAGGTGTCAAATAGGCGGTTTTGGCGATAATCCGCGCGGTGGATTTACCGTGCCCCGAGCGGTCGCGCAACGTGCCCGTCACGCGCACGGCACTGCCGGCCGTACCGATGGTTACGCTGCGCGGCCCCAGTCCCACGGGGAATTGGGCGGTCACCCCGCCGGCCGCGGGATCTTCGACCCGGACCGTGGAGTCATCGGAAAAATCGGTCATCCGGGCCGGGATGCCGGCATCGATCCACAGCTGGGTGCCGCTGAGCGTTGTGGCCGTGGGTTTGACGATCAGGTCCGGCTCCGCCTCGATACCGTCGTCCCGCAGGACTTTGACAAAACGGCGGGCATTCAGGTTGCCCTGGGTTGCCGTTGCCGCCAGACGCAGCACCACGACAATGTCTTCACCGGTGGCCGGCAGGACGGCATCCATGGCAAAACGCTCGGGATCGTCCTCGCTGCGGGTCACCGGCAGGGGCCCCGTGCTGCGGGGATCGGCGGCCGCGCCGCCGACTTCCATAAAAAGTGCGGCGTCGGTCATATTGCGCATCACGACTTCAAGCCGAATCGTCTCGCTTTCATGAAATTCGGCGCCGTCCTCGGGTGCCAGCAGGGCGATGCGGGGCTCCCCTTTTTCCGGATCGTAGGGATGCAGGGTGACAGCCGATGCCGCGGCCGGCACGCTCTGATTGCCGTTGGAATCGACGGCAAAAACCTCGATGTGCACCGGATCGAGGCCGGGGGCCGTGTATTGGAACAGGTTGGGGTTGCTCAGCTCGACGGGCGGAGCGCCGTCGACCGCCGCGCTGACGGTGTCGATGCCGTAATGGTCAAAGGACTTGATCAGGATGTTGGTCACCTCTCCCATGGGAATGCCCGAGCCGTCGGACGGGGAGACGATCGCCACGGTCGGCGGGGTTTTGTCCAGATACAGGGTATACGCATCATCCTTGGTTTTGGATCCGGAAAAGCCGTAAGTCACGGTCAAACGCACCGGCACCTGGTCGCCTTGCTGGCCGGTGATTTTGACGATATCTTTCAGGCGCGGATTGAGATAGGACAGGGATGCCGTGGCCGACCCGCCGTCCAGGACGAAGGTCGCCGGATAGACCCGGTTGAAGACCCGCAGTTTGCATTCCTGGCCCTTGATCAGATCGACATCGCCGCTGATGTCGAAATGGATGTCGGCGCGGTGCAGTTCCTCGACTTCCGCCGGTGTGGTGTAAACCGCCGAGATGTCGATCACCGGATCGACCACCGCCGCATCGAAGCGCTGCTCGGCGGCCTGGCCGCTGCGGTCCACGACCTTCAGCCGGATGGCCAGGGCCTGGTGCTCCTCCAACATCGGGATTTCGAGGTCCGGCCTGAGCGTTTGCCAGCCGCCGAAATTGAGGCCGCCGTCAAATGAGACGCGCGCCTGATAGGTAAGTTGGCCGGCGGACGATCGATTGTCCTGCGCTGAGGGCACGAAGGTGTAGGTTCGGCCTCTGGTGTGAGTCAGGGCCGGGGTGACCGGTTGAGCGTCCCGCTGGCGCACCAGGTTGAGGTTGCGCGGGGCCAGGGTGTCCCTGGCGGCAAAGGTGATGGAATAGGTGCCGCCGCTCAAGCCGGCGCCGTCCCGGGCCGGGTTGCCGTGGCGGTCTTGGATGCCGCCGACGGTCACCCGGTAATCGCGGTTGTGCTCCAGGGCCGCGCCGATTTTCAGACGCAGGGTCATGACATTGCCGGATTGAACCAGCTCGAAGCGCTCGGATATGCCCTGATCGGGCTTGCCGCTGTAGTCGCGAAATTTAGCGGTGACGCTGAATTGCGCGGCACTGACATCTTCATCGAACACCAGTTTGACGGGGCGGGTATAGGTCAGCGACTGGGTGCTGGTGGCTCTGGGTCGGGTATCGTCCACCCCGGTCAGCCGGGTGGCCACCTGAACGGTTTCGCTGGTCTCGGGCCGGCGGACCACGATCCGGTATTGCTTGCCGTGGACGGCTTTGGGAGAAGTAAACCGGAGGCCCTGGCCGGTGAGCCGCACGGACCTGACCTGATTGCCGGAGTTGGGCGCGAAGCCGGCATCGGCTTCAAACCAGTGGACATACAGTTTGCCCCAGAAACCCGACCCTTTGACCGTCACGGTGTTGCCGCCGGAGTCGCTGACCCGGTCGGCCCCCCGGCTGTTGGTGGTGACGATATCGGTGACGGCAATGGCTTCGGCCACCACCAGGGCCACGGGCAGGCGCTCGGTCCGGCCTGCCTGGGCCAGGCTCAGGGTGTAAAGACCGGGATCGGCGACGGCCAATTCAAATGATAACTCGGTGCCCGCTTCATTGATGGTCCACAAGGCCGGGGGGACGTTGATGTCATTGAGGGTCAGGGAGGCGGCCTGATCCAGACCCGCGCCGTGCACGGTGTAATGGGTTGAACGGCCGGTGATGGTGGTGGCCGGCGAGAGCCGGCGTACCTCCATGGGAACAATGCCGAATAGCGGGGCCGCCTTGAGCTGCCAGGCCAGGTCATGGGTCACCCCGGCGCCGTCGATGACGGGCGCGGGGTCATTGAACAGGCCGACGCTGTAGTTTTCATCCACCTGATAGGTATCGCCCAGCACCTGAAACTGCAGCTGATTGCCGAAAAGACGGGAACTGCCGGGGACGGCGCTGTCGTCCGATTGACGCCGTACATCCAGACTGACCTTTTCCCAGCCGGCGGGTTCACCGCTGATCTGCAGGGCGACCAGGTCGCTGTCGTCCGCGATATGGCGCACGGGTGACAGCCCCACGGTATTGAGCAGGGGCACCCGCAAATTGTGATAATCAGATCCGCGGCGCCATTCGAGCAGATCACCGGTGAAGGTCAGCTGGGCCGCACCGCCATACCCGGCGCTGCTGCAGATTCTGGCCACCTCCGCCAGTGCCAGTTGATTGCCCATGACGCCGGGCGAATCGATGTCGTAGAGGACCAGCCGGCGGGCACCGGTCTGGGATGAGATCGCGGCCAGCAGTTCACCGTTGACGGCTGCCGCCGTCAGGCCGGAGAGATTGGCATAGCCCAGCTTTTCGAACCGGCCGCGGCTTTGGATCTCACCGGTGGTCATCAATTCCACCTGATCGTCACCGCGCAGTGAGAGGCGTTGGGGCGAGACCGTTAAGCTTTGGGGGTTGATGAGCTGGTGGCCGGTGCCGGCGGCCACCGTCTGCCAATCGTCGATCGGCCGGGCTTCGATGGTGAAATTGCCCAGCAGATAAATGTAAACATCATCGGCCGTCATATCGACCGCGCTGACGGCGAGCGTCTGCCAACCGGCCCCGTAGACGCTGCCCATATGCAGTCCGTCAGGACCATGGGATATAAAGGTCTCACCGGCCAGGTGCAGGCGTCGATGTTCAATTCCGTTCGGGTTGACCAACCGGTTGATGCGCTCGGGGGCGTAGAAATTGCTGATGTCATAGACCACCAGTTCATGGTCGCTGCCGACGCTGAAGATGGCATAATCCCCCGACAGGGCCATGGCATTGACCGCGCCGCCGGGATTCATTTGCGACAAAAATACCGGGGCCGTGCCGTCGCGGGTGGTGTACAGACGCGCCCGGAAATACTCGTCGTTCTTTATAACCCGGCGATCGTACAACATCATTAGATCACCGTGACGGGCGTGGGCCTGGGCCTGATCGCCGACCTGCAGGAAAGACTCCAGCTCAACCAGCAGATCGTTATTGGTGACAACATCCGAAACATTCTCCGCCCCGGCGCCCATATTGGATACGGCCACCGTCAACGAACCGAGGGTCTCATCCGGTACGCGGAAACTCAGGGTGCGCGAGTCGACCACGGTCACCTCCCGGGCCGGCCGACCGTTGACCGTCAGTCGGCTCAACACGTTGAGGCCGGAGCCGCGCACGGCGGCGAATTCGCCGGCGTTGTAGAGCAAGCGGTGATCTGCGGGATAGAAGTTGCCGTTTACCGGATTGAACTGTCCGATCTGCTCGATGCGGGGGTCGGCCGCGTAGGTGAATTGGGCGGCCCGGAACGCCCTCAGCGCCCCGTTGGACACGGCAATGCCGACCAGGCGGTTTTCCAGCGGTGATTGATCCAGTCCGGGCAGGTAAAAGGACAATTCAGTGGCGTCGGGATTGGCGATGATGTCGTCCGGAGAGACGACCTGGCCGCCGATCTCAATCACGCTGGCCGAACTCAAATTGTCTCCCAGGATGGTGATGACCTCGCCGCCGCGCCAGCTGCCATGGGAAGGCTGCACACTGTCAATTACCGGGGTCAGGTTGCCGGCGGCCACAAAGCGGAAACGGTAGTCCCCGTCGAGGGTTTGTCCGTGGATGTCGGATAACGTGGCCGAGATGCGGACACCGTATTCAGCCTGATCCTGCAAGGGAGCCGCCGGCCGGAAGAAGAGGCGCGTGCCCATGTTGTTGACCTGGCCCGAGACATAGCCCTCGATCCGGTCCCCCGACAAGGTGACTTCGAGCAGGTCGCCGCCGAATTCCTGTACCAGCGCGGGATCCAGGATGCGGTTAAACTGAACCTCGATGGCGCGGTCAACGGGCAGCACGCCCCGCGCTGCGGGAATCTGCTCGACGATGGTCAGCCGGTCGTTGACCAGGGTGTTCAGCGCACCTCCCAGCTGGCCGACGGGGATTCCCACCGCCAGCGGATTTTCCGCCGGTTCGTCGGCGACATACACGAAGGCCGTCCCGGCATACAGGGCGCCGCGGCCGAAGCCGATGGCGTCAATGGCGCCGGTGACTGTATAGTAATTTTTAAGGGCGATGGTTTCGTCGAAGCGGCCGTCCAGCCAGGCGCCGATATCGAACACCTGCAGGTCCCCCTGGCCGGCGGCCACATACAGGGTCTGGCCGTAGCGCATCATGGCGCCGGCGTGGACATCGCCGCTGGGCATCAGATAGGCCAGCGCCAGTTCGGCGACCGCCAGGCTGGCGTTGTTGGGCCGCAGGGCATAGGCGACCACGGTACCGCTGTCGCCGCCGGATACCAGCAGCAATTCATCCTGCACAATCAGGCCGGCGGGCCGGATTTCGTTGCGGCCGCTGACATCAAACAAATCGATCCGATTGGTGACGGCATACTCGCCGGACATCAGATCCAGGACGATCACCTGGTAGGCGGAGGGCAATGCCACCCACAGATCATCCTCGCGCAGCACGATCGCCGCGGGGGTGCCGCCGAGATGGTCCGCGCCGAGCACCGTCAGTTCGCGCAGCCGGCGATCGGGCATGATCTGATAAATGCGGATGCCGCTGTCGGTTGAGACATAAAGGACGCGGTCTTTGACGGTCAGCGCCCTGATCTCGGCCGGCAGCGCAGTTTCCGCCAGCAGCAGGGGGTCGGCTGCCAGGGTCACATCCAGATGAAAGAGCCGCTTGCCGCCCACCAGGAACAGATCCTGGTCGTCCAGGGCGACGGCCCGGAATCCGTCCGGCGGCAGGGTTACATTCAAATGATAGGGTTCACGCTGATCGGCGATCTCTTTGTAGATCAATTCCGGATGGACCGGATCGGAGATGTCCGACAACACCAGCTGGGCCTTGGCGGTTTGCAAATCTCCCACGACAACGCCCCGGCGATCGATGGCCCGGTAGCCGCCGCCGGTAACGGCATATAGAATCTGGTCCCGGACCGCCAACGCGGTCACCGGGCTGGATTTGTGCCCTTCCTGGGACAGGTCGACGGATCCGGTTTCCTTGCTGCCGTAAAAGTAGCCGGCGGCCAAAATACTGGATTCATCGGGGAACAGGCGGCTTTCCACCGCGACATCCACGTAGCCGAAACTGCCGGCCGGTGCGCGCAGCTGCACGTGGCTGCTGCTCAACAGTTTTAGATCTCCGGCGATCACATCCCCGAACTTCACGATCATATCGTTGGAGAATCCCACCCCGTAAAGATCGACGCGGTTGCCGCCCTCGGGCGGTCCGATGACCGGATCGATATCCTGCACCATTACCCGCGGCTGAATCACCATGGCTCCGATGAGCAGGCCCTGGACGCCGTCGCGCGTGACGCCCACCGCCAGCGCGGCGCTTTGCAGACTGATGTCCAGCTCCGGCACCGCCAGGCGAATCTCGCTGTCACTGACGGACTGAATATTACCGGCCGGTATCAGGATCTCGCCGATTTTGATTGCGAGGGCCCCGGCATCGGTTCCGAAACCGGCGCCTTGGATGACGGCGGTTTCGGCCGAGCCGTCGCCATGGAAGTAGTGTCGGCCCAGGTTCTCGTCGACCAGGCGCCGCACCGAACTGATCTGGGGCCGCTTGCCGGGCACGATCCGGTATTCCTGGGTCACCGGCGCCAGCAGATGGTGTCCGTTGAGGGCCTTGAGGGCCGTGGTGACCTGCAGGCGGGCCGGGCCGGAGTAAGTGATATCTTCTTTAAGGGTCAAGTCGATGTAGCCGCCCGCCAGGGTGTTGATGCCCGCGAGGGTGTAGCTGCCGGCCGGCAGGGCCGCACCGGCGCCGTCGAGGAGCTCGACCCCGGCCTGCAGCGTGGCCGCATCCGTATCCATGAGCTGGTTGAGCTGGATGCGGATGGTTTCGCCCGGCGTCAGATCGCTGCCGTAGTCGGGGGATACCGCCGTCACCGCCAGGTCCGGGGTGGGCGTATCACTGACGCCCTGGGCGTCGGCCATGAAGATGGCCCCCTGGTGGGGCAGCAGTTCGTTGGACGATCCGGCGGCGGCCTGCCAATAAACGGTGCGGTAGACACCGCTCTCATCGGGCTGCAGGATCAGGTATTCTTCACCCGACGTCACCGCGATCTGTCCGTACTGCACGGCCAGGGAGGCATCGGTTAATTCGCCGGTCAGGGCACCGCGCTCGATGGGCTGAATGCGGTACTGCAGATCCCCGCCGATATTGTCAAACACCAGCAGATGCAGGGCTTCCGCCTTGTGAAGGAGAACGAACAGCCGGTCATCCTGCCATTGGATATCCACGGGCTCACCCGTGATCTCATCGCCGGCAAGGGCGATGGTGCCATAGCCGATGGGCGGATCCAGCTCGGGGTCCGTCACGTCGAAGAAGCGGATGTAGCCCCCGCCCAGCTGGCTGGCGACCGCCATGGCCAGCACCCCTTGGGAGCGGTTTAAGGCCACATCGGTGGCCGTGTGGCCCGGCACGCCGAAGTTAACCAGTACATGCGGCGCTCTGAAATCATGGATATCCACCACCACCAGTCCGAGGCGGCCGGCGGCCAGATAGGCCGTGTGTCCGTAGGTCGCCAGGCCGGTCACGGCGGCATCCATGGGAACCTGGGACAGGCGAATGGGACGATCCCAGATGGAAATGTCGTAAATTTCAAAGCCGGCTTCCATCAAAAAGCGGTTGTCTTTGGCCGGCGGCAGCCCGTCTTTGATGCCGACAAAGAGGGTGTCTCCGCGGGTTTCGGCCGCGCCGATCATCATGGGCGGATAGTTGGGCAGATCGATGCCGCGCCCGGCGTCCATGGTGTAGGAAAAGCTTCCCACGGCAACCTCGTTGTCGCCCATTTCAAGGTAAACTTCATACCGGTCGGGGACCGTCACCCCGGGCAGTATGAAGCGGAAGGTCTGCAAATCGACCACGTCATCGCCCAGATCCGAGATAAACACCCCGGCCGAGACCGCTTCGGTGCGGATCTCGTCCCCGCGGCGCGAACGCATAATGACCTTGGCCCCCGGCAGGATGGCCGGTGCGCCGGCTCTAACGGTCAGGTAGCGGCCGCCCTTGATGGAACCGGATTCGGGCGACAACTCAAAGGCCACCAGGTCGAGTTCCTCGCCGATGACGACGGCTCCCGGCACACCGTCGGACAGCTCCTGATCCATCACCCGCAGGTGGTGTTCGCCGGGCTCCAGGGGCAGCATGGCGACACTGCCCGCCGGCAGGCTCAGGGTATTTTCGTCCCGCCGCACGGGCGTCAGGGCATACTGGTTCACGTAAACTTTCAAGTCGCCGTCGGGGCGGAATCCGCTGCCCTTGATAATAACTTCCTGCGGGTCGCCCAGATGAAAGGCGCCGCCCTGCACTTCCGTGATGACGGGACGCTGCGCGCCGGCCGCTGCCGCCCTGACGCGGCCCGCAAACGGCACCCACAGGCCGCCGCTGCGCAGGTTGCGGGCATCCTGAATGCGGATTTCATATTCGACTGCGGGCTCCCGGGCAAACTCGACGGCAAAGCGGTCGGAAGCCCCGTCCCGGGGGTCGATGGCCGTGACGGTGGCGCTGACCGGCTGGCCTGTATCGAACCGGGTGACGCTGACCGCCTCCGGCTGCTGCAGGGACGCGTCCGTGACAAACTCGTTGAAGGTGACCCGGTAGGATTCGTTGTCGGCAATATAGGCGCTTTCATCCACCGAGGTGGCGACGACGAAGGCCCCCGGCAGATCAAAAAGAGATATGCCGTTGCTGCCGGATACGGTCACCAGGCGATCCTTGTAAAAATCCACGGCTTCGATAGTTTCGTCATTACCGGCCGAGACCACCCTGGGATTCATGGGATCGGCCAGATCGATCACGATCACCCCGCCCCCGTCGGCCGAAGCGAACAGCAGATTGGCCAGGCGCCGCAACCGGACCACCGGGCCGGAATTGTGCTGGAGCTGGTCGTCCAACTCGAGGATGGCCCGGGTTTCGGGCCGCTCGCGGTGGAAAATTTCAATACCGCTGCCGCCGACGGCGGCAATCAGGTAATCGCCGTAGGCCGCCAGGTCGCGCACGTTGTTGTCAAAGGTATACTCGCGGGTCAGCACGGGGTCATAAATATTGACTCCGCGGACGGTATCGCTGCTGCTGTCCTTGGGCTTTATGCCGCTGAGGTCACGGGTGTTGGGGCACGGATAATACCAGCGGTAGCCAAAGCGTTTTCCGCCGGCATAGAGCCAGTCGCCCTGGATGACCACCGCGTTGGCGCCGGTGACGGGATTGCCGTCGCCGTCCTCCAGGGTGCCGGTTTGGACCGGATCCGCGGGTGCCAGGTAATTCAGGCGCTCGATGCTGCCCGGGGCCGGATCGTCGCCGGCCCTGCCCTTGCATATCGCCGGTTTCCTTGGCGGAGGTGCGGTTACATCATGGGCCCGGGCGGCAAAGGCCGTATAGCCGGATTTGGCCACGGCCCCCACCTGCTCCGAGGCTGCAGTGTCCAGCACCTGGGACAGGAGCTGCAGGCCGTTCTGCTCGTCCAGGTTCAGGCGGGCGACCCCGCCGCTGCCGCCGGCCACGTACAGGCGTTTGCGGACCACGCCTTCCTCCAATTCCTGCACGGGCAGGATTCGCACCGAATCCAGGGCCGTGGCCAGGTAGGTGCCTTCCAACTCATCCAGGCGCGCCTGGTCTTCCGGTGAAAGCGCATCTTCCAGGACCAGCGTAGCCAGGAGCTTTTGGTACTCAAGCACCCGTTTGAGCAGGGCGCGTCCCCGCTCCCCGCTGGGCAGGCTGGAGACACCGCCCACCAGCAGGGGCTGAGTCGGATTCTGGACATCGAAGGCGGCGGCGCGGGTATTCTCGGTGAAGGCCTCTCCCTCGATGGTCTGATAATCCCGGCCCTCGTAAAAATAGCCGCCGTTGGTCAGGGCCACGCCCGTTTCCTGATCCACGTGCACATCCGAGGGGAAGAAGCGCACCGCCTGGCTGGCGATGTGCTTCAAGCCGTAGCCGAAGCCGGCATCGCCCGACAGGCTGGTGCGGTTGTCATAGCGGTCCTGGCCGTGGACGTCGTTTTTGCCGACGCGGCCACCCCGGGTGACGACCTCGAGGCGTTCGGTGGACAGGACCTTGATGCCGGCCACCGGCACGTCACCCACGCGAACCGCGAGGCCTTCCATGACGGTGTTGCCGGGCTCGAACCCCCGGCCGTAAATGGTGACGGTGGTGCCGCCGGACACCGGACCCCAGGCGGGCTCCAGGCGTTCGAATTCGATGGGCGCGTCCACCATCAGGCCGCCGGCCAAAACCGCCGTCTGCCAGATCCCGGCCTTTTCCAGCATGAGCGCGACATCGTACTGTCCGGCATGGACCATGGCGGGCACCTGGGCCGTGACAATGGCCAAGCGCTCATCGTCGGCCTCGGAATCGATATCGATTACCTGGGCCTCCAGACCGCCGACAAAAACGCGCACCCGGGCCGGATCAGTGGGGATCCCCAGGCCGGAGATGGTGACCGCCTCACTGCGATTTTGCGGGATGCGCCGCGGCACCACGGCCTCCACGCGCAGGGTGTCGGGCCGGTCACCGCGGTAAATCAGTTCAAATTGCTGATCCCGGGCGAGACGGTAGAGAACGATGTGGATATCCTCGGTGACCGGTTTGATGGATTCGATGCCGGCGCGGGCCACCACGCTCAGGCGGTCGCCCACTGCCAGACCGTGGCCGGGCCGCAGGGTCAGGATGGCATCGTTGTTGACAATCGTGACATCGAAGGCCAGGGGGGTCCCCAGGGCATCGAGCATGGCAAACCGATGGCGGTTGTCGGGCCACAGGTCGATGGCTTTGCTGAAGCGCAGCCAGACCGTCAGTTCGCCGGCGGCATCCCGGTCGAGAATGCCGTTTTGCGGCTCCAGCCGGAAGACCTTGAGCACCACATCCGGCGTCACCTGAACCACCATGCCGCCGGTGCCGAGCGCCCCGCCGCCCAGGGCGGCATAGTTGCCGGCCAGCACGACCTCCAGGGCATTGCCGGCAAAGGCTTCCATGCCGCGGGTCACCAGCGGCTTCCGGGGATCGGTGACATCCACGGTGGCGATGCCGCGCGGCCCCTGGGCCAGGTAGACCGTGTTGCCGTTGACATCCACGTCATGGACATGCCCGATGTTGTTGACCCGGGAAATCACGGTTGGAAAACTGGGATCTGAAATATCGACGATCACCAGCCCGGCATCGCCGGCGGCCAGGTAGGCCGTGTCGCCGGCGATGGCGATGCGGCTGGCGGCCACGTCGACCCGGCCCAGAATCCGGAAGCCCTCGGCGGCGCCGTGGGAAACCAGGTAGAAGGCGCCGGAAGCGGGATCGTCTTCATCCACCAGCCGGTTGGCGCCGATATCGAAGCGGCCGGAAGCCACGGCATAAAGATCGTCCCGGCCGGCGGCCACCGGCACCCGGGCTGCATCCAGGGCGCCATGCCCGTCGGGCAGGGTCAAGTGGCTGGTCAGGTAGGCCTTGGTCTGGAGAAAGATGTCCACCAGGCCCACCCCGCGCTGTCCCATGGCCACCAGGGCCCGGCTGTTTTCGGCATCCACGCCCCGGACCAGGTCCGTATGCAGGGGCAGGGAAGCAATCACGGTGGTGTTGGTCATATCCAGGGCATCGAACCCGATCACGAACAGGCGGGCGCTCTCCGGTTTACCCGGGATGGTTCCGGTCACCAGGACCCGGTCGACACCGCGCTCGAAATAGGTGTCCACCCCCAAGGCGACATAGCCGGAGGGCAGGGGCACCCGGGCCAGGATGCGGTCATCCATGCCATCGGCGTTCAAATCGATCCGGCGTCGCAGGTCATCGGGATTGAGGGGATTTTCGGCATTGGCGGTGTAGATGGAGGCATCCACATTGTAAATGTAAACCCCTTCACGGCCGGCGGCGGCCACCAGGTATACACCCGTGGGATCCAGTACCAGGTCGTAGATGCGGCCCTCTGAGGCCTCGATATTCGACTGAATCGGCTGCTGGTAGTTGTAGGCGCCGGACAGGGTTTCAGTCTGGCCGTTGTCCAGGGTGACCGTCACATCCGCCGCGCCGATCCGTCCGGCGGGGGTGACCACCGCCAGGGTCTCGGAGTCGATGACCCGGATATCCTCGTCCGGCACCGGGATCTCCCCGAAGCTGACCTGAACCCGCAGCAGGCCGGGACGGAAGCCCATGCCTTTGATGGTGACCGCGGTACCGCCGTTGACCGAGCCCTGGGCCGGGCTGACGGAGAGCAGGTGCAGGGGTTCGACGTATTGCAGGGCGCCGGTGAGTTGAGCCAGGCCGCCGCCCTGATTGGTGACGGTCAGCCGGGCCGGACCGGCGGCGTTGGCCGGGGCGTCGAGTTCATAGGAGGTCTCATCGGCGGTCATCGACTGGTAGGCAAGCACCGGGGCGTTGATTCCCGCCAGGGTGAACCGCGGCTCATGGCCGTGGCGCAGGGTCACGGTGACCGTTCCGCCGGTGGTGTTGATGATGGCCGGGGAGACTGACAAAATTTCGGGCGTCGGCTGATTGTCGAGACCGGTCTTGAAGTCGATGACATGGTCGAAGAGTCCCCGGGTGCGGCGGCTGCCCAGCTCCGATTTCAGCCGGACCCGGTAATCGGCGTTCGGGGTCAAGGCGGCGCCGGGGTTCAGAATCAGGCGTCGGGGGTTTTGATCATCGATGGCCAGGCCGAAATCGACCGGCTGCCCCTGTTCGGTGCCGTCATCGCGCACCCATTGCAGATAGGGGGCCAGATATTGTTCCAGGGTTTCACCCGCCGGGACCTCAAGGGCCTGGTTAAAGGTCAGCGACACCGGGCTGTCCGTGGGCACACCGGCGGCTCCGGCGGCCGGTTCGGAAGCCACCAGGTCCAGCGTCAGGGTGTCGATGAAGATCAGGCGTTTTTTGGAGGCCACCAGCAATATGCCGTCTTCCGTCAGTTGTGAGCCGAGAAGCTGCTCGTTCTTGAGCGGCAGGGAGACCTTCAAGCCGTCGATCAGGGTGATCTGATCCGGGCGGCTGGTGTCGAAAAGCGACAGGTAGGCGGAGCGCTCCAAGGTCGTCATAATCCCCTGGCGCAGGTATTGGGCATTGGTGCCGGCCACTGAGGTTAAGGCAAACAAATCGACCACTTCGCCCGGCAGGGAAAATCCCCTGGGATCATAGCGGCCCAGGAGTCGCAGGTGGTTGGGCCGCGCCAGGTCGTACAGGCTTAAATTGAGGCTCTGGTCGTTGGAGCGGGCCAGGATCGGTTGATCGTGCATGACCTCAGTGTATCCGCCCAGGCCGGCGTAGCCCAGCTGGGGCAGGCTGGGTTTGCTGATATCAAAGGAAAAGCGGCCGTGGCCTCCCGCCACGTGCAGGGTGTCTCCCACCACCCGCACCATCCGCGGGCTCAGGGCATACTCCTGTCCGTTGGCCCGCCCTTTTTCAAGAATCCGGATCACCGATGGTTTCAAGGGATCCGCCACGCTGATCACGGCCACGCCGTCGTCCGGGCTGGCGGCAAACAGCAGGTTGTCCTTGACGGCCAGGGAAACGGGTGCGGTCTCGAAATTCAAAGGCAGGCTGTAGAGAATGTCGCGATCCTTGCCGTCGGGCTGCTCTTCTCCGCCTTCGCCCGGCAGGCGATCTTCACGATCGTAGACCAGAATCACCTTCTGATCTTCATAATGAGTTTCGATATAGGGGAAATGGTAGCCTTCGGCGGCCACATAGAGCTGTTTTTGCGCCAGCACCATGGTCACCGGCACCAGTTCCTGGGGCAGGTTGAAATAGCCCAGACCGTGCATGGGCGCGGCATTGGCCAGGTCGTCGCGCTCGTAGTGGACCAGCGAAATCCAGCCCGGTGCAAAATAGCGGTGGAAGAACGCCTTATCGGTGGCTTTTTCGGGAGAGACATCGTTGGCCAGCAGGCCCTCGCCCAGAACATAGACGAGCCCCAGGGAGGGATCGGAGGCCGTGGCCACGATGTCGCCCGGCGGCAGTTTGAGGGTGTCGGGTACGTAGCCGGCGGAGACGGCATTCAGGTATCCGTCGATCTGGCCTTTGGTGAAGGGCGCTTCCGGCTGCAGGCGGCGGTCCTCCTGCAGGCGTCCGTAGAACAGGCCGTTAGGCAGCAGAAACCGGCGTCCCTGATCGTCACTGATATCCACGTCCACGAACCCGCGGAAGGAATCGCCGAAATCGGGTACGACCCAGGTCATTTTTTCCGCGCTGTAAAGGGACAGGCGATCGTTGTCGACCGTGGTCGTGATGACCGTGTCCGGCCGGCCGCTCTTATAAGCCCGCAGCACCACCCCTTCATGGAAGCCGTAGCCGACCACCTCGACCCGATCGCCCTGGCCGGCCTGGGAGACGCGCACCACGGCCGGGTCGATGAAGGATATCTGCAGAATGTCGAGATAGGTAAAGGCGCCCAGGACCACGTCCGCCAGGCCGTGTTCGTTGACGACTTCGACCGCGGCCGGGCCGGCATAGTTGGGCACCGTGCGGGCCTCGATGCGATCGTAGGCCTGGCCCGAATCGGCGGCTGTGACCACCCGGTCGATCACCAGGCGCTGGCCGCCCAGATACAGGGCCGGGTCGGCGCCGAATCCGGTCCCGCTGATCACCACCGGGGTATTGCCCTCGATGCTGCCGAAGGCCGGTACGATGGCCTGGATATCCGGGGCCACAGCGCCGTCCACCGCCACCGTGGTAAAACTGAAAATGTAATCTTCGGCCAGGGGCAGTCCCGTCAGGGGCGCCAGCCCCCGCGTCAGCGTTACGAAATACTGGGTATTGGCCTGCAGCAATTCCTGCGGGATACGGGTCAACTCCACGAAACGCCGGGCCGGCTCCCCGTCGCGTACGCCAAAATCGACCTCGAACAGCGCGCCGGCATCTTCGCCCAGGATCGGGTCCATGGTATGGACGTGCACGAAGGCGCTCAGATCCGTGCCCGCCGGCAGGACCGCCGACAGTTCGATCGTAATCTTGTCAAGGTCCGTGGCGATATTGTGCGCGGCCATGGCGGGGGTGTGGGCCAGCACGCTCAGGGCCGGAAATTCAATGCGGTCCAGGCCCTGACGGGCCCCGGCCACCTGCAGGGCCCCGCGGGCCAGGACCAGGCCCCGGGCGCCAATGTCGTTTTCACCGGCGCGGCGGTGAATCACGGCCGGTATCGTGGCATCCGCCAGGGGATCGCCCAGTCCGCCGAGATCGATAATCTCAACCACTGACTGGGCCGGCCGGTCTTCCTGGTCCGAGTAGTGGACTGTCACATAGGCCTTGCCGCCGGCCACGAAGGCGTCATAGACCCCGTCGGCCGTCAGATCGGCCCGGGCCGGCCGCAGCTCGACGCTGCCCTCCAGGAAGGGATTGTAGGGATCGCGGATATCGATGATGTTCAGCTGGGAAACCTGCCCGTCACCGGCCATGTCCGTCACATAGACCCGGCTGCCTTCGATGAACAGGCGGTTGGCCACCCCCAGGGTGTCGTGCACGGCCACGATCGGCAGGCTGGGGTCTTTTAAATCAGCGATCACCAGGCCCTCATGGGACGCGGCGATCAGGGCAAAATGGCCGGTCACGGCCACATCCCGGGTAAACCCGTTGGGTTTGATGTAGCCCACGTGATAGGGGGCCGCCAGGTCGCTGATGTCAATCACCTGGACCCCGCCGTTGCCGTTGGCCACCAGCACGAGGTCGTCTTTGCGGGTCACCCCGTAAACATCCGGGTAGGGCATGTCCACCCGGCCGGCCAGCAGATACGGCAGACCGAATTGCTCGTCACCGTTTCGGACGGTGTAGATCAGCAGCTCGCCGCCGGTATTAGCCAGATAGACGCCGCCGGTTTCCGGGTTTTGCTCGATGCCGGATTGCAGGGCGCCGGCAAAGGCGCCGGCCGCGTCTTCTTCGACTTTGACGGGAATTTCCCCTGATTTGGCGGCCAGCACGAAATCGGCGTCGGCGTAAAGCTCGGTGATGGTGCCCGTAAACATCTCGGCCGCGCCCGCCATCAGCTCGGAAAATACATAATGGCTGCCGTCGGCGCCCTGGGCCTCGTTGGTGTCGTCGGCGATGAACAGGCCCGTGCGCGGCAGGTATTCCGGTTCAAATTCGGGCAGGGTCAGGTTGCCGATGGCCGGCTCCAGGCGCAGGGGATCCTGGGTGGCCCAGGCCGCCACCAGGGCGCCGGTGCGATCCGGGCCCCGGAACTGGTCCACGGCAGAATAGTAGACGCTTTGGGCTGCACTAAAGGCCCCCGGCGCGGGCAGCAGATAGCGCCGCTGGCTGACGGGCAGCCCGATTTCATGCACCGTCTCCCGGCTGACCGTATGGTTGGGGGTCACAATGCGGCTGATGGTGCGCACCCGTTCGTTGCGTTCGGCCGTGCGCCGCAGGATATCGCCATCCACAAAGTCGGCCCAGTAGACATAGTAGTGATTGTCCGGATCGCTGACCGGCGTGGCATCGCCGGCGGAACGGGCATCGTCCCGAAACAGCTCGATCTCGTTTTCAAACAGGGTGAGCCAGGCGCCGCCGGCGGCTTCCTGGTATTCCCGGATAAATTGCATATAGACGCGGCGGTCGGCTGCCACGCCGATGTCCGCCACCGCCACCACGGGGCGGATGGCGCGGCCGGCCGTGAGGATATCCCCATCGGCGGGGGCCAGCACCGACAGCTTGGGCGCGACGGTATCTTCGATTTTGCCCACCCGCACGGTCTGGGTGCGGCCGGTTTGGCCCAGCACGTCATAGGCCACGGCATGGATCACGAATCCCTGGGCGCCCTCCGGCGGGCTGATCAGGGCCCGGTAGACATGCTCCTGGGCCGCCGAACCGGTCACCTCCGACCAGGAGTTGTAGGCGGTCTGGACCGGAACTTCGTTGACGTAAAAGACCACCCGGTCGATGCCGCTGATGCCCAGATCGTCGACGGCTTCCACAAACACTTCGATGTCCTGGCCGTCGATGATCACCGACTCATCGTTGTCGGGTTGGGTAATAACGGCCAGCGGGGGCTGGTCGGCTAAAATTGTCAGGCCCCGGGCGGCCGACAACGGTGAGGTGTAGCCGTCCACGTCGACGGCCTCGGCCTTGAAGCGGATGGTCTCTCCCACGCGGTCCTGGGGCACGGTGATGTGAAACTGGAAGGGGGCGGCCTCGTCCCGGCCGACCTTTTCATATTCAGCGTCATCGCTTTCACCGCCGACCGTGCGGAACAGGCTGACGGCGTCGACGCCGGCTTCGCGGTCGCTGGCGATCACATTGACCACGATGCCGCGGCCTTCGGTGATTTCGGCCAGACCATGGCCCAGATTGAATCCCCGGCTGTCCAGGATCTGAATCTGCTCCACCTGGGGCGGCTGGTTGCGCACCAGGGTCACGGGGCGGCTGACTTCGCTCTGGTTGCCGGCCCCGTCGGTGGCCGTAAATTTCAGCAGCAGGGCCAGCTGGTCGACGCCGGCGGACGCAGCGCCCAGGTAGGCGGCCAGCGATTTGACGGCGATGGTTCCGATATGCGGCGGCGCCAGCAGCAGGCGCTGGGAAACCTCTTCGGCGGGCACAAACTGACCGTCGGCGTCTTTGTCGGCCAGCAGCGCCACCTTGAGCGTGCTGACCCGGACGTTGTCGCTGACTTCGGCGGCAAAGCGCAGGGTTCGTTTTTCCACCACGGTGGCGCCCGCGGCCGGCGGCGCCAGCACCACGATCTCAGGTGCGGTCTCATCCTTTCTGACGTGCACGATGGTGGGGGTCGGTGTCGCTACCGAGCGGGCATTGCCCCGGAGCCGAATCTCGGTGGCGGTGGCCGTCAGGTTCAGATCCCGGCCGGCCTGGCCGTAAGGAACCTCCACCAAATATTCGTAGGGGAAACTGGTGTCCGTAAAGGAACGGTCTCCGCTGATGAGGCCGGCCACGTTCAATACCACCCGGTCGATGGCCACGTCGTCGACGGCGTTGACCTGAACCAGCAAAAAGTCGCCTTCGGTGACTTCGGAATCATGGGGCGGCAGCCCGATGGCCACGGCGGGCGGCTGGTCTTCGACGATCTCCAGCTCGATGTCTTCGGTGGCGCGATGCTTGTCCAGATCGCCGAATTGGGCACCGTAGCTGTCGATGGCCTCCACATGCAGTCGCAGCGTGTTTTGCGCGGGATCGGCAAAATCAAAGTCCGGCACCGCCACTTGGAACTGGTAGGGCGGCTGCCGCAGCAGGATATTGTAGACTTCCACCTGCCCGCTGCCGTGGGTGGCGGTCAGGCGCAGGGAATCGATGCCGACATCGTCAAAGCTGTTGACATTCACGTTCAGGGCACTGCCTTCGACAATTTTGGCGCCGTTGAGCGGGGAGACGATGTCCACCACCGGCCGTTCGTCGACCCGCACGGGAAAACTGATCTCACGGGTCCGCTCGTTGCCGGAGTGATCCCGGGCCACCACCTTGACCCAGACATCGTAAAGGGTGTCGCTGGACCGGTTCAGATCCGGAATCAGGTCGCCGATTTCGTGAATGCGGTCCACATGGATCAGCTGCTCGTATTCCGGCGTATCGATATTGACCGTGGTCACCGGCTGGAAATCATGGGCTTGAATGGCCCTGACAAAGCGAATGGGCGTTCCGTAGGCACTGCGGCGGTAAGTCCCGCCGGCTTCGCGCGCGCCATAGGCCATATAGGCCTCGAGCTGGGCCACCTTGACGTTGTCATAGGCCCGGAACCCCAGGGTAAAGTCCGAGGCCTCGACCGGGCCGTAGCCCGGCTGGGGCCGGGTGACGGCCACTTCCGGATTGATCTCGTCGGCCGCACCCAAAAACGTGATTTCATGACGGTTGACGGCGTTGTCCGAATCCCTGACCCGCGCCATGAGGGTGACCGGCTCGTTGAAGCGAATCAGTCCGGCGGGCACGGCCATGGTGTAAGCCAGCTGCTTGGCGTAGGGGCTGTTCAGGTTCCCGTATTCCTCCGCCAGCTCGACCGTGTAGTTTTGTTCGATGGCGTCATACATGGCACCAAAGGCCTGGACCACGGCCCCGTAGCCGCCGATGGCGTTTTTCCGGCTTATGGTGTTTTCGACGTCTTCGACCCGCAGCTTGATGCCGTTGGCAAATATTTCGATTTTATGGTCGCTGAGAATGCGATCGTCGGTGGCCACCACCCCGACCTTGATGCGAAACGTGCCGGCCACGATGTATTGGCCCTGGGCGGGTGAGGTCACCCGGATCTGGGGCACCATGTTGGTCAAGGGGTGGACCAGGAACGTGCGGCTGGTCTCATGACCGAGGGTGTCGGTCACCACCGCCTCGTACTGGGTGGGCTCCACCTGGTCGAAGGTGACCTCCCGGCCGACTTTGGACGCGGTCACCGGCGGCGTGGGGCAGGTCGGCCCATAGTCTTTGCGGTAGAGTTGGACGCGATTGCCGGCCCGGTCCAGCCGGTAGATGGCATAGCGCCGCAGCCCGGCGTCATCGGCCAGGGCCACGTCCAGCTTGAAGTCTTCTCCCACCCGCACCCAGAATTCGCCGTAGTTGACCCGTTCGGGCGTAGCGAGCACCTTGCGGTAGAATCCGTTGACCTTGTAGGAGGAAAACTTGCTCAGGGTCAACTGGGGCGGCTCGTTGACCGCGATGGGAAAGGATAGGGTTTTGGTGTGGGCAGCCCCGCTCAAATCCTCGGCCACGAGCATGAGATCGAGCCGGCCGCCGGTGTAGTTCAGCGGAACCTGGTAGGGTATGGCATACGCTTCACGGCCGAATGTTCCGCCAATCTCGCGCACCAGGATGTCGCCATTTTGAAACAACTGCAGGCCGGCGATACCATCCGAGTTGTCCGTGACTTCGACCTTCAGGGTAATCTGCTGCAAAGGTACCAGGGTGATGCCGTTGGCCGGGGATTTCACCACCACCTTGGGCGGCGCCTCATCCGGCAGCGCGGCCCGCATCGAAAGCACTTTGAGGCTTTGGGGACTGCGTTGATGTGAAAGCCGATCGATGCCGTGGGCCAGGATTTGAAGATCTTTGATGTCATAGTGGACGGGCACCGGAACCTTGGTGCCGCGGTCGTCCCGGCGGCCCGCATGGTTTTTCAATGGGTGGGAAGCCACCAGGGCCCGGCGGTCCTCATCGGCGTCATCCTCGATGAACACGGAGATGAGGGCCTCTTTGCGCGGCAGGCTGCGAGTGCCGCGGCCGGCCGGGTAGCTGGTGTATTGGCTCAGGTTCAGGGCATCGATGTGGATGGCGCTCAGAAAAGTCTCCACCGGTGCGCCGGTCGCATCGGTAACCTGGGGTTCGATTTGCGCGGCGGTAATTCGGGTGCTGCCCGTGTAGCGAATCAATTCGGCCAGGTCGATCCCAGCGTTATCCTCGACCAGCCGCTCGGCGGTCATGGCCTCACACTCATCTTCATGGAAGGTCGTAATGCGATAGACTACCGTGTAATCGGGGCCGAAATCGAGTTTGAGGTGGTTGTCGCCGTCCAGGGGCTCGATCGGGGTGGGCCAGACGGTCAGCTGCCCGGCATCGGCCTCGATGTAGGGGCGGCCCCTGATCAGCAGCCGGCCGGGTAAATCGTCGGCCTCCGGGTAGTCCATGGTGACGTAGGGGACGGGTTTCCCGTCCATCTCCAGGAGATGGCCGGCCGGATCACGGCTGCCGGAACCCCCCAGTCCTTTTAAAGAGGTGTAGATGGGAAAATAACGCAGGGGTGCGGCGGCGGTGACATAATCGTCTTCGATGCGGATGGTCTGAAACGCGACGCCGCCCTTGATCAGGTTATCCGCCGGGAATTCATCAACCACCGATAGCTGGGGCGGCTGATCCGGCTTGACTGTTACGGCCCTGATTTCACGGGCCTGGTTGCCGTAGGCATCCACCGCCTCGGCCACCAACACAAACTGGTTGCGGGTTTCATCGAGGGGGTCGTAATCCGACAGATCGATCGCAAGGTCAGCGGCCTTGACAAAGGTGGTGTCCAGACCATGGGCCTCCGCCAGGATATTGAGCGGCTCATCCTCGATGTAAACCTTGTAGGCACTTAAGGATATATTATCGGAAAACTGAACGTCGGCTGTCAGGGGCTGACTTTCAAAAACATTGGCGGGCGGCTTGAGAATACGGATTTGCGGCGCTTTTTCATCGCCCAGAATCGTAATCTCGATGGCCGGCGTGGGGCTTGTGTTGATTCCGTGATCCCGGGCTTTGACCACAAACCGATACGTTTCGCCGACATGCTCCAGGTAAGATAAGGGCAGTTCGATGCGGGCTTTGAAGTCCAGATAGAATCGTTGGCCCACGATCACCGAACCAAAGGAGTTGGGATTGGGGACCCGGACGGTTTCCAGCCGGTCGTTGCGTGAGAAGCCGGACCAGCTGAATACTGTTTCGACACCGGCGCTGTCAATCAGAACCGGGACCAGATCGGCGATATAGATATTGTCGTCGCCGGAACCTTCCACCGTAAAGGACGTGCCGGGGGTCAGGCCGAAGGGGCCGTCCGGCCGATCCAGGCTGATGCGCGGGGCCTCCAGGTCATCGAGGATCTCCATGTCCAGCAGCGCTTCGGCGCTCAACCCGGCATCATCGGTGGCGCGCACCCCTATTTTGATGGGCGCTTCCTGGCCCTCGGGCCGGTGGGGAACCCGCAGGCCGGCCGACAGGTAGCGGCCGTCGGCCTGGGCCGCGGCGATCGCGGATGCTGAAAATGTTTTGGCAGACAGCCGTTGGCCGGCCTGCTCGATAAAGAAGACGGCCGATTTTACGGTGCGGTTGTCGGTGATCGATGCGGTCAGGGTAAAGGGTTCGCCCTCGATCAGGCGCGACCCCTGGGCCGGGTTGCGTATCGCGATGACCGGCGGTTCGTCGCTGACCAGGGTATAGCGCCAGTTGGTGCTCGCGCGGTTGCCGAAAACATCGGTGGCCACCAGGTTGATCAATAATTCTTCGCCGGAGGCGGGCAGCGTGTATGTAAACTGACCGTCCTGGTTGCGGCCGCTGAGATTGCGGGAATGTATGGGGCTGCCGTTCACCAGGAATTCGATGGTGTTCAACGGTGACTCGTCAACGGCCTTCCAGTGGACCGCCACCGCTTCGCCATGGTAAAGGGAGGCACCCTGGATGGGCCGGCTGATGCCGGCCAGGGGTGCGGTGGTGTCGGCCGCCACCTGGAATTCAAAATCAAACGGACCCGCGTCGTCCGACCGCCGGCCGCGGTTGTCAACGGCCACGATGGCGGCGCGGACGGTGTGGGATTCGTTGGTCAGACCCAGGGCCGCCAAATCCAGCCTAAACGTGGCCTGAACATTGGCGGCGGGGATGTCCAGCAGCCTGCTGTCGGACAGCACGGCGCCGGCAGCGCCATCGACGTAGTAATCGATCTCCAGGGACGTAACGGCCAGATCATCCCGGGCCTGAATATCCAGGGTCACCGGATCCTTGGCGAAATAGCGCTCGAGGTCGCTGCCGACCTGAACGATCGTGGGGGCAAGATCCGGACCGACGGCGATCACCATGGCGGCCGTGGATGAGTTGCCCGTGCGGTCGGTGGCCGTAATTTCCACCGGATAGCGGTCATGCTCGATGCCGGCCGCGCCGGAAAACAGGGGTGCGCGCACCAGCTTCAGGGCGGAGAAGGCATGCAGCGCGCCCGGGATCTGTTGGGGCGCAAAGGCGTCGCCGGCCAGGACGTGCTCCGGGTTGCCGGTCAGCACATACTGGCTGCCCTGCTGTTCGATGCCCCGCAGCTCCAGGCGATCCACGGCCACGTTGTCATAGCCGGCGATTTTGACGACGATTTCGCTCTCTTCGATCACCTCGGCCAGGGGATCGCCGCCCTCGGTGGCACTAATTTCCGGCGAGACGATATTGACCACCGGCGGCTGTTCGTCTTTGCCCAAGGTTACAAAAACATCGGCGCTGCGGGCCTGCTGGCTGCGGCTGTCGATGGCAACGGCAAAAATCTTGAGCGATTGTTCCTGGGCCAGACCCGCTGTGGTTTCGTACTGAAAACTGTAAGGAAGGCGGGTGTCCGATCCGGCCAGGCGGTCGGACACATAAAAATCCACCCGCTGCACCCGGATGTCATCGGTGGCGTCGGCCCGGATTTCGATGGGCAGCCCGGCCACGAAATGCGCACCGTCTACCGGGTTGGCAATGGCGATGTTGGGGGGCTGGTCCGCTTTGACCGGCAGCACGAGCTCCTCGGACTTTGAAACCAGCCCGTGAAAATCGACCGCCTCCAGGTGAAGCCGCAGGCTCGTCCCCAGCATCTCTTCCACAATGGGAATTGCAAACGTGTGGTCGGCTTTCTGAACACCGAAACTGCCCGCAAAACGCTGGCCGGCGTCTTCATAACGGAAGAGGTCCACGGCCTCTCCGTTTAGATAAAGGGCCACGCTCATCCCGAGCGCCAGCGTGTCATCGGCCAGTTCGCCGACCAGATCGACGGTCTGCCCGACGCTGGCGGATGCCCCCGGCACCGGCGCAGTGATGGCAACCGCCGGGGGGCTGTTTTCGATCACGCGGATCAAGCGGGCCTCGGTCGTGCCCCGGCCGCCGCTGCGGGTATGGGTAACGGCATGCATCGCCAGACTGGTCTCAGTGGTTGATATGGCTCCCACCAGGCCGTCAAAACGCCAGATTTCAAAGGTCGCCGTTTGACCTTCGCCGACCGGCCGCTCCTCGTAAAGGGGGAAATGGCTTTCGCCCACAAGCCTGCCGTCCAGGAAAAATTCCACGTAGGATATGCCGCTGCCGGAATAACTGCCGCTGGTTTCCAGCGCTACCTGGCAGCGAATCGGACTGCCTTCCACAAACCGCTGCATGGCCGTGGGCAGCTCCACGTCGACTGCGGGGGCCTGAACTTTGAGATCGGCCACCACCTTGACCGGCAGGTCCGGGGTTTGTATTTGCTGCCCGGCCGTATCCCGGGCCGCGGCCTTAAATTCCAGGGTATCGTTGATCAGGGTTTCGGGGATCTCCAGGGCCAGTTCGTAGGGCGGCTGCCGGCGGCTGCCGACTTCGGCGCCGTTCATGAAAAAGCGGACTTCCGCCACGCCGACGTCATCGCCGGCAGTCGCGGAAAGCACCAGGGTGCTGCCGGCCGTGATCCGGGCGGGCAGGTCGAGCCGTATGTCAGGCAAGGCGTCGACGGCCGCCACCGGAACCCGGGCGCGGACATCCGGCTGATGCTTCAACCTGACGGTGAGTAGCGCCGGGGTGGTGGCCGGCACAATGGCCTTGGCCCGCAGTCCGTTTTGGGGATCGAGCTCGATAATTCCGGTGGCCCCTTCATCCAAAAGGAATTCCAGGGCAAACTGGGACCTGATTTCAGATTGGCTGCCGTCATCGAACACGCCCACGACATTGGGCCAGGCAAACCAGCTGTTCAGCCGTTCGAGCACCCACCGGCCCTGATCATCCAGCGGCTCCATTTTTAGAGCGGTCAGGTATTTGCTCAAATCGACTTCAACGGGCACGGTCACCGGATCCAACTCCGGATAACTCACGGTAATCGAGACCGTCTCGCCGGCAGTCTCGGCCAGGGGATAAACAATACCCCCCGCGGTAACGGCAATCAGATTCGGATGGGAAGACTGGTAGCTCACACCGGTTCCCGGTCCGGGCAACGGGGTGCGTCCCCGGAACTGATAGTCCACCGAAGGCGTGATGACGGCCGTCTCCAGCAGGTTGGTGAATATTATCCGGCCGGGCTGCACTTGAAGATCCGCGGCCGCTTCCGATACATCATCGCCGGTAAAGGTTATTTTAGAAAGGGCGGTCTGATTGCCGGAAGCGTCCACGGCTACAATATCCAGCAGCACCACGCCGTCATGGGCAATGGCCGCGGCACTCAATACGGAGGATACCTCGAGGGACAGCTCGAACAATTGCTGATCGTCGCTGACCGGGTACACGCGCTGCAGCCCGTCCGTGGCCGCAAAAGCCCGCTCCCGGGCCCGGGCCACCACGCCGCCGGCGGCCCGCAGGTCGGAAGCCCGCAGACCCGTGGCATCAAATCCCACGTATGTCAGGTCGACGTCGTCGCCGGCCCTGGCGGCGATCAGCAAGTGTTGCCGGCCTTCGACTGCGGCCAGTCGGACCCCGTCAAAGGTTAACTGAGGGGCACTTTTTTCGATCTGAAAACTTTCAGCATGGTTCAGAGAGCTGCCGTCGGCAAAATTGAGGGTCACCTGCGGGTGCAATCGATCAGCCCCGGTGCCGTCAAACTGCAGCTGACACCCCCTGGATGAGCCGGCTGTCCGGGAAGTGTCGGCCGGCGTAACCGTCTGCCGGGTGTCGCCGGCTGCAACGGCAATGGCCGTCAGCTCACGGCAGTCATCGATGGCAACGACGTAGGACAGCGGATCTTGGTCCGTCAAAAGTACGCCATCGGATCGAATGTCGATGCCGACTTCAGCCGGGGAAATGGAGACGCCGGCTGCCAGAACGAACAGGCCGCTGTATAAGACCAGTAAAAAAGCGCGTTTTGTCATTTTCTCTAGTACGGTGGATATCAAATCAAACCCCTTTTTCTAAAAGCAGACAATGCGAGATTTCGGTAATCGTTTGACAGGGCCGCTGGTCGATGTGCCGGGCCTGACAACGACTTTTGACCGACGGTCGGTGTTACCGATCCGTTAACGTGGCCGGACAATGGGAATGGGATAAGGAATTGGAGATTTGAGGCGGTGCCCGAACAGACAACAAAGTCGAGCCGCATTGGGAAGCGGGAAGAAATGGTTTGGTTGCGCGGATCTAGTGATTTTACCCGATCAGCACCCCCGATTGCATGATCGAATAAAGAGATTCCCCTACGAACAATGTCCGTCATATTTTCATGCCCCTGCTCCTTTCCGGTCTCAATAAGATAACTTGTCCCCACAAGTATCACTTAAATTGGATCGTAAACCCGAAAAGAAAAAATTTTGAGCAATATATTCGATAAAGCAAAAAGATGCAATACGACAAAAGTAGTAATTATTGCTATCTTCTCAGCGTCAAAGGTATGAGTAAGGTGGAGTTTTGTAATACTAAAGTATTAGTTAAGGAAGATCTCTATCGGAATCTTATTTTTCGCTGATGTGATAATTAACTGATATTACAACGATTTAAAAACTCAGCTTGGCCTGGCTGACATTGTGACAAATTGGGGCCGAATGGCCTTCACGGGATCGGTCCTGGGGCCGGGCGGTCGGAAATTTATGCAAAATATTTTGAATTTATTTTCTGAATCGAATTTTCAATGAGTCAAAATATGACTAGAAGTAAAAGTATGTAAAGTAAAGTAAAATTTTGTAAAGCAGCTGGTTTCGCTATCCCGACGAAGTCCCCGCGACACCTTTATAGAAAATAGTCACAATTTATTTTCTGAATTGTATTTTAAATGGGTCAAAAAATGACTAGAAGTAAAACACTGTAAAGTAATGTAAAATCGTGTAAAACCGCTGTTTTTGATGGATTGGCGAGGTGCGGCGATGTTCAACCTTGGCGAATTGGTTATATCCCGGTTCTATAAATCAGGAGAAGGTAGTCAATCGTGGGGCTCTGGATTTCATCAATTTCGCAGTGCTGGAGTATTGGAGTACTGGAGCATTGGAGTTTTGGAGTATTGGAGTGTTGGAGCGCTGGAGTATTGGAGTACTGGAGTGTTGGAGTACTGGAGTATTGGAGTATTGGAGTGTTGGAGTATTGGAGTGTTGGAGTATATGTGCCAGATCAATTCAATATTAATTTCCGGTGAACTCACTTGCCGTTTCGTCCTCGTGCTCGTCCTCGTCCTCGAAGCTTCTGAGCCTCTCAGTATCGAGGACGAGGACGAGTACGAGGACGAGCACGATCTCCGGCTAAAGGACAGCCGGTCTGATCAAAGAAAAGAAACTAATGAACGTCGAACATCGAACGTCCAACATCGAACATCGAATA